>Ga0114975_10003137_pt1 | contig 11107 bp, 10 predicted proteins | sample S_130626_EF_Meta_FD_87031 | JGI IMG/M metagenome (GOLD analysis project Ga0114975, IMG submission 87031) | Freshwater microbial communities from Lake Simoncouche, Canada to study carbon cycling - S_130626_EF_MetaG | ecosystem: Environmental > Aquatic > Freshwater > Lake | place: Lake...
AGCTATGTTGTCGAAAAAACCTGTTATTGCCTCAAATTTAGGTGGTTTGAAAGAAATTGTAGTTGATAATGAAACCGAATTTCTATTTGATTATAAAAAAGAATTCGATCTACTGAAAAAAATAGAGATTTTAGTACAAGACCATGAACTAAGAAAAAAAATGGGCGTTAAAGGACTTAATAGGGCTCAAGAATTTTTTTCCTCTGAAGTGTATGTGGAAAAAATTGAGGGCTTATACAATTCTTTTTTCTGATTTATTTGCAATAAACTCTCTATGAGCGATTAACATACCAATAATAATGGCTTTATTATCTAATTTTAGATAAAAACCCATAAAAACCCAGCTTGAAAACACTAAAAAAACAGCTGAACCGAATAAAAGCGAATTAATATTATTTATTAAAGAATTATTTAAATTATTAAATTTTTTTTGTCCAACGAAATAAATTGATAGGCAATAAATAAATATACCTAAGAGGCCGCTTTTAAGTAATACAGTGCTAAATGCATTGTGTAAAACTGGGTAATATCTAACAAATGTTCCGTCATTTGTCCACATTTTTCTACCAACATCAACCGTAGCGCCTAATCCATTTCCGGTAATTGCAGGTTGAACATCCCCGTTGAAAATTTGATTAACGGTTTTAATATTTTCAAATGACCTGAAATTGTCATTAAAATCTTTCCAATTATCTTCATTAATTTTGGTTTTAAAAGCTTCATACGGAGAGATTTTTATTTTATATAAAAACTCATCAAACGCAGTACCGCTTCTTCTTGGATTATATTGATAAATAATAAAATATCCAATTAATGAAAAAGAAAAAACATAAAGCAAAATCTTTAAAGATTTTTTATTTACTATTAAATATCCTTTAATTGCTAAAAGCAAAACCACGAATTGAATAAAGTTTGTTCTAGATAAATAAAAGAAAATAGAGGCTCCAATGATTAAACAATAGAATTGCTTTTTTTGTTTGGATAGAACAATATTAAACTGTTCATTAAAAAGTATCAATAAAAAGATGTATGGTTCAAAATCATTAAAATAACCACAATACTCTCTGATTTTAGCAACAGAAAGTGTGGTGAATCTTAAAACTGTAATAATCACCAAAACATTATGAATAAGAGCTAAAAAAAATCCACATTTAATAAGGTAATCAAATGTTTTTATTTGCATTTTTTTTGATAAATTATACCCGATCAGTAAGCCCAAAATTGGTTTTAGCAAATACGCTAAATCCCTAATTTTATAATATAAATTATTTTGATAAAATAATAAATCAGTTATTATACTGATTATAAGTATAAGTAAGAAACAAGAAATGATTTTGAAAAATTGAAATGAATATTTTTTTTCGATTGTAATAAAAGCAATAAAGAGCCAAACCGCAAAAGTTAACTCATAATTATTAAAAAGCAAAACAGCTGTTGCTATAATTAATAATATATAATTTAAACTAACTTTCGAAATATTACCCATCATTGTTTTTTATTGTTTGTTTTTAATATGCTGATAAATAAAAACAATTGTTTATTTTAAAAAAATCTTTAATTTAAAAATATAGAAAACTATTATAATTATTTCCGTTGCAATTAATGTATAAAAAACACCAAACACCTTATATATTGGCAATATAGCAATAATTGTAAATATATTTAACACAACTGTAATTATTGTTATTACTATATATTCTTTTTTTAAATCAAACGCTAACATCAATTGTTTCAATGCAATTGATACAGCAAATATTAAAGGAATAAATACTGCTATTTGCAATAGATTACTTAAAACATAACGATTCGTTGGATTGAAATAAGAGATTATTTCATATGAAAATACAAAAAAGATTATCATTCCAATAAAAACAAAAATCAAATTAATTCCATTGTAAATTAACCAACGTTTTAACCCCTTTTTTTTATTTTTATCTAATTGAAAGCATATTTTAGGATATACAAAATTAAAAAAAAGAATTACGTAGGTTTTAAAAATCGAAATTACTTGATCAACTATTCTATATTGACCAGCTAATAAATTATTTGCAAAATAACTTATTAATATTACCGGGCCGTATTGATGTATGGATACAAATATTTGGGAATAAAATATGGAAAAATTACTTTTTAAATGATTGTAAATTTCCGCTCTATTTATATTATTAAAATGAAGCTTATATTTTCTTAAAACTACCACAAATATAATGCTATTTGATATAATCATACCCAAGCCCCACCATAGGTTTACATTAACATAATCAGACTCTTTAGAAATGGTTAAAAAAACACCGGTTAAGTAAATTGTTTTAGAGGCTACATTTAAAATTGCAATTAGTTTTACATTTTCTAGTCCTTGTAAAAACCAGGTTGGATTAATAAATTGTCCTATAACAACTGATAAACTGAAAAAAAATAGTTTTTTATCATGAGAAAAAAATGGAATAATATAAAAAAGAATGCTAACTATTATTAGTACTAATATTAAAACAATGCCTTTGGCAGCATAAGTTGTGGAAAAAATTTGATTTAGTTTTGATTTACTTTCTCTATTTACAGAAATCTCTCTAACGCCAATAATATCTGAACCGAAATCGATAAAAACAATTAAGAAAAAACAAATTGCCATTCCAACAGCGGTTTTCCCAAAATTTTCTTCTCCACAAATAGAAACAATATAAGGTACCACTAATAGCGGGGTAACTAAATTAACCAATTGACCAAAACCATATATACTGAGTTTTTGGAATTGCTGATAAAAAAGTATTTTTTTAAATAATTTCAGCATTTATTTTTCAGAATAAAGTTCATTTAATCTGTTAAATAACTTGTCCCCTTGAGGATAAAGTGAAGGTCCTTTAATTTGTTTTGGAGTTTTTCTTCTTATACTTCCGTTTAATTTATCAACAATAGTATTGCTCTCATCCACTCGTAAAATATAAAAAATTTCTTTTCCTTTTACAGAAAAACTATTGTTTTTGTAGTTGAAATCCATTTTGTTTAACACCACGTCGTTTTGTAAAATGTTTCTACCAAAATCTAATCGAATTTGTTTCGGTAAAATAGAATCTGGGAAAATAATTTGAATATTTTGATTTTTTTTATTGCCTGTCACTTTTATCCAAAATGATTGTGTATCTGTAAAATCGATACTATTACTTCTTGTATAGTAAACATTTATAGAATCTGTTTTTTGGATTACTGCGTCTATGGTTATTACAAGTTGATTAGTATTGTAATCATTTTCACAGTTAAAAAACAGAAACAATACTGCTGTAAAACACATTATTTTTATTGTCTTCATAGGTTTTTACTTAATGATGTAAAAATACTAGTTTATTTCAAAAAAAAAGTGAACTTTCGTTCCCTTTTTAACTTGTTTTTTTATCTATTCAATTAAACCTATTGTTGATTGAGTAGAATGAAAATATGTTCTTTTATAAACGCCTTCTTTAGATAATTATGTTAAAGTCTTTTTTGGAGCCTCTATTTTTTTCAACTTTTAATATTAAAAAAAACGCAGTCGAAATCAATAAAAGTAAAAATAATAATAGACACTCCTATTAATTAATTATCCAAGGTTTTCCTCTCCACATTTTTGAAGATAAACGGAATAAAAATAAATGATGTTATTACATTAAGACCTTGTCCAATAAAATATTGAAATGGTTTTTTACTTTGAGTATTTACGATTAATGTTTTTAAAAAATTCACCTATTCGTTTATAAAGTTCACAAAAAAAGCTATAATTAAATTATAGCTTTTTTTGTAATTAGAAAAAAAATTATTTTACAATTTTCTGAATTTCGTCATATAACATTTTCTCAGAGGTTCCTAACGGATCATGATTATCACCAATTGTTATAGGTCTTATTATTCCTTTTTCAACATCAACAGTAGCTGTTTTTGATTCAATTAATATGAGTTTAAAAAACTCACTAGCTTTATTGGTTTGAAATTCTTTTCCAAAATAACTCATTTTAAAATGATTTATTTTAACTTCTGTTTGTTCTTTATTAACTCCAAAATCCATTCTTATGTATTCTGGAATTACTTCTTCAGGCAATCTAAAAACTATGTCTTGTGGTAAATCACTTCCTTTAAATTCAGTGAAAAATGAGTTAGTTTCTAAATATGAATTTTCACCGGCTTTTCTATAATAAATTTGAAAGCTGTCATCTTTTTTAACTGTAGCATTTAGTGTTACTGTAAAAACTGTATCAATAACTTTTTCTGCAGCACCTTCTTTTGATTCATTAAGCTTATTGCCTTCATTTTTACAAGAAACAAATAATATTAATGATAAAGAAAATAAAATTATTTTTTTCATGTTAAGTCTTTTTTTATTTTCATTAGGCAAAAATAGACATTTTTAATTAATAATTATTTTTTTATCACTTAAAAATAGCCCTTTTTTGTTCTCTTTTTTATTCTCAATTAAAATACCGATTTTATAATCTCCTTTTGGGAGTTTTTCTAATTGAATGTTTGTATTAAATCCTGAATTATCAAAATTTATATTTTTGTTTTCTGCTATGGTAACATCTTTCCTTGTGTATTGTTGACACTTTATAAGATTTGCATCAAGATCCTTAATTAATACTACACTAATCTTATTGTTTTTACTATCAATATTTTCAAGAAAACCCCATCCAGAAATTATATAACTTGATTCGTCTTTTTCAAAAGCTTCAATCCAAACTCTAGTTAAATCTCCGTTTTGAGTTTTTAATGGTTGATATAATTTTAAATCAAATTTTGAAGCTGCATCTTTTTCTAAAATGAAATGTTTTGTCCATGCGTCTGTGCCATCAAAGCTTTCATCAATATAAAACTTAATGTCTACAAATTGTTGTGCTTTTTCAGATAATTTAAAAGGTCTTCCATGGGCATCCGTGTACCAAAACGGTTTTATTTTTGTAGAATCAACCATCATTTCGTTTATAACAGATTCTAAATCTGTTTTTTCAATGGTGTTGAAATTGCTTTTTAAATAATAATCAAACCAGTATTTTAAACTAGTATATACTGGTTCATTGTTTTTATTGTTATCATTTATTAATTGAGAAGCTTCTCTGAATTGGGTTTTGTATAACCATCTGTAATGTCCTCTTGCAATAGTTAAATTCATAAACATGAAGATACATATTGAAAATAAAAATAAATTCTTAGTAACTCCACTTTTAATATTTGCAAAACTAATTCCAAATATCAAAAAAATTGCAGGAATTATACTAGTAAAATACCTAGAAATATATAATGATGTATCAAGATATGTTTTTACATAAACTACAATAATAAATACTGTAATCCAAGTCAAAAGTATTATGAAAGTCAACTCCTTATTACTTGGTTTTTTTGTCTCTGAATTATCTTCATTACTATTAAAAAAAACAATCATAAAATAAAGAAAAATGGCACCGAATAAAAATAATGTGATTTCAGAATTTCCTAAAAAATCTTTTAAAATCAAGCTTAAAGATTCGTTTGTTGGTGCAGGTATCCAAGATGACTTAAATGTCATTAATGAGTTTAATTTATAGATGTTTGGTAGAAAAAAAACTGTTGCAATAATCGCTGATATTATTAGTTTTTTTAATATTTGTTTAATTTCTGAAAAACTTGTTTTTGAAAAAACAACAACCAATGAAGCAATTTGTGCTATAACATTAATGAATCCAAAAAAATTGAAATTTAATAATAATCCTACGTATACTCCATATTTAATTGCATTTTGTTTTGTAGGTTTTTTTATAAAATCTACTAATCCAATGTATGTAATAATTATAAAAAATAAATATAATGTATAAGGTCTTGCGTCTTGAGAAATGTATATTGCATATTCACTAAATGTCAATAGTATAGCTGCAAAAAGACCTGCTTTTTTACTATATATTTTCTCTCCTAATTTGCTAATTGCAAATACACTTAAAACACCAAACAAAGCAGATAATCCCCTTGTAACAATCGGAATATACCCAAATATCATGTGTAATGTTTTTAATAACAAAAAATACAAATATGGAAACCCCTCTCTATTATTAACTTCAGTGACAACAGTGATATATGAGTTTTCTGGGTTAGTAATATTCATTGTGTAAATCTCATCCATCCACAGACTTTGAAAATTTATTTTGTAAAACCTTAAAACTGTAGCAATAAACAATATAAGTGTTAATGCTTTATTTTCTTTAATGAAATTTATTATTTTTTGCATCATTCTAAAATTTGATTAATTACCTTTTGTATGTCTAACTCATAAAACAATGGGAGTCTTAATAGTGTATCTGTAAAATTATCGGTGTTTGGCAAAACCCTACCGTCGTGTTTCTCTAGATAGAAAGGGCTTGAGTGTAAACTGATATAATGAAAAACAGGATGTGTGTTTTTGACTTTTAATTTGTTGATCAACTCTGTTCTTTGATGAATATTTTTACATTTTACAAAAAAAAGATGTCCGTTATTGGTGGCATAATTTGGCAACGTTGGTAATTGAATTTCATTTGCCGCTGCCCAGTTTACTAATTGCGTATTGTAGGCTTCCCAATGTTGTTTTCTTACTTTTTGAATGTCATCTAAGTTTTCTAATTGTGCCCATAAAAAAGCAGCTATTATTTCTGAGGGTAAAAACGAGCTTCCTATATCAACCCAACCATATTTATCTACTTCTCCTCTAAAAAAAGCAGTGCGATTGGTTCCTTTTTCCCATATAATTTCTGCTCTTGAAATGAATTGATTATCATTAATTGCTAACATTCCGCCTTCACCAGAAATTATATTTTTGGTTTCATGAAACGAAAATGCTGCCAAATGTCCAATAGAGCCTAAGGCTTTTTTTATGCCTCCCTTTCCAGTGTAATAGCTATCTATGGCTTGCGCGGCATCTTCAACTACAAATAAATTATACTTTTCTGCCAATTCCATAATTACATCCATATCGCATGCGACACCGGCGTAATGAACTGGAACAATCGCTTTTGTTTTAATTGTAATTAATGCTTCTATAGCACCACAATCCATGTTAGGATGGTTAGGTAAACTGTCGACAAAAACAATTTTTGCTCCTCGTAAAACAAATGCATTTGAGGTAGATACAAAAGTATAAGAAGGCATAATTACCTCATCTCCTTCTTTAAGATTTATTAGTATCGCAGCCATTTCTAATGCATCTGTACAAGATGTAGTTAATAATGTTTTTTTGAAACCAAATTTGTTTTCAAAAAAATCTTGACACATTTTAGTGTATTTTCCGTTTCCTGAAATTTTACCCGAAACCACTGCATCGGTAATATATTCCGTTTCTTTTCCTGTTAAATAGGGCTTGTTAAATGGAATCATTTCTTATATTTTCTTAATTGGATTTCCTACATAAATTCCTTTGGTACTAATGTTTTTTACTACTACACTTCCTGCTCCTATAATTGTTTCTCTAACAATATTAATATTGTCTTTAATTGTTGCATTAATTCCAAGAAAACAATCCTTTTCTATAGAACAAAAACCCGCAATAGAAACAGAAGGAGCTAAAAAACAACTCGAACTAATTATTGTATCGTGTGCAATTGTACAATTTAAATTAAGAATGGTGTTGTGTTTAATAGTAACGTTTTTATCAATCACGCATTTTGGATAAATAACGCAACCTTCTTCAATATTTGCTGTTGGATCAATCCAACAAGTAGAATGTATAATTTTTCCAAATTTAATTTTGTTTTTTAAAAGCATGAATTTTTCCTCTCTTGCTTTTAAATCATTGTATCCTATTCCAATTATTAATTCATCAAATAAATTATTGTTGAAGTCACTAATTAAACGATCTGTATTTCCTTTAATTTCTTCGTTAATATTAAAATCATCATAAAAACAAACCTTACTATAATGATTGTCATTCAGGGCAAAATTTGCAATTTGTTTTCCAAGTTCTCCAGCTCCTAATATTGCTAAAACTTTATTCATAAATCTTTTTTATTATTGCGTTTGGCCGGCCTTGTACTTGTTTGAATATTTTAAAAATATAAATCCCTATTAAACCTAAAAAAGTGGAAATAATTCCTAAAATTAGAACATTAATTGCTACAATTGATGTCCATCCTAATTGTACTTCGTCTTGATGAATTATTTTTTGAATCGCTAAATATATTAAAAATAGAAAACTGAAAAAAGAAATAGATATTCCTATATAAAACAACCATTCTAAGGGTTTTCCTGAAAAAGAAGTTATAGCCTGAAGCATTAATTCTGCTCTTCTTTTTAACGAATAGGTACTTGCGCCCTCTCTTTGTCCTTTTTTAATTGCAACTCCTTTTTGATTAAAACCAACCCAATAAAACATTCCTCCAATAAATAGATTAGCGTCTTGTAAACGTAATAATTCATTTACGTATTGCTTAGTCATTAATCTTTCGGTTAAAACATTGTGAGGGATTTTTGTGTCAGATAATTTATTGATTAAAACCCAAAAAAGACTTCCTGCTTTTTTCTCAATTAAATTACCTTTTCTTGTTTCCTGAAAACCATAAACAACATCTAAAGTAGTCTCTTTTTTGATTTCATTATAAAAATCAACTAAAACACTTGGAGGTGTTTCTAAGTCGTTATCAATTAAAAAAACATATTCACCAGAAGCATAATTTAAACCTGCTTGAATCGCATAATGATGCCCGAAATTTCTTGACAAATCAATTATTTTTATTTGCGAAATTTCTTTTTTTCTTTCTAATAAATATGCCAAAGAATCATCTGGGGAGCCATCATTTACAAAAATTAATTCAAAATCATTCACTTTAATAATTTCGATAGAGGAAATAATTTCATTCAAGAAAACTTCTAAGTAGTTTTTAGATTTATACAAAGTGGTAACAACTGATAATGTCATAATAGTTGAATTTTTTTATTGGATTGATATATTAAATAACCCGACCTATCATTACTATTTGTGCTGTTTTTTAATAGGGTGCTTTGAATTTCCTTTTGAACATCATAATTATTTTCTTGACTAAAATAAGGTAAAATTTGTTTTGTTTCATCACACAAGAAATAAACTCCAGAAAAATTATTGTTTTTTAAAATTGGAGATTCGAATTCTCCCAGAGCAATAGTAATTACACCCTCTAAAAAATCATATCCTGTAGATAGTTCAACTAAATGAGAACCTATAAAATCCCCTCCCATTCTTGCTCCAACTTCAATGACATAAACCTCGCCTGTAGGTGTGATTTTAAATTCAGAATGTCCTGCTCCAAAATTAATGTCTAATGCATTCAAGCATTTAATGGTTTCTGTTTTTATTTTATCCTGAATTTCTTTTGGAAATGCAGATGGCTGATGGTGGGCTAATTCTACAAAATGAGGTGCTCCGGTTGTTATTTTATCTGTAATTGCCAAAATGTAATGTTCTCCTTTCCAAGAAATAGTTTCAACACTTACCTCATCTCCTTCAATGTATTCTTCTATTATAGCTTTTTTAACAAAAGATTCGGTTATTGCATAATTTATAGCTTCTGGTAATTCGTTTTCTAACATTACATTTGTTACCCCTCTGCTACCAGATCTATCAACTGGTTTTACAATAAGAGGAAATTTAAACTCTTCTATGTATACATTGTTATCTTTTGCTTCAATGAACTTTGGTCCAATACAATTCCCTTTTTTAAAAGCCATTCTCATTTTGCTTTTATTGGTAGAAGCCAATGAAGAAATAAAACTATTTGAAATTAATTTCATTTTCTCTGCAACATAACAAATGGTTGGAACTGCCATATCTGTTGCAATTGTAGTAATTCCATCAATCTTAATTTCAATACATTTTTTTAAAATTTCATCTTTTTCTAAAATTGAAATCGGATAAAAAAAATCGGCAATTTCTTTACATACCGACCCTTCAGGCCAAGCAAAACAATGTGTTTCAATTCCCAATTCTTTGGCTTTTATAACCAAAGGAAGTTGTAAATAGCTAGCGCCTATAATTGCTAATTTTTTCAAACCTTTTTTAAACTTTCTTTCCAATCTTTTATTTCAACACCAAAAACTCTTATTATTTTACTTTTATCCAAAACGCTGTATTTTGGTCTTTCAGCTGGTGTTGGATACGAGGTTGTTGGTATCGGTTGTAAATTAATCGAAATTTTATTCGCTCTGAATATTTCTTTGGCAAAATCATACCAACTGCAATTGCCTACGTTACTGAAGTGATAAATTCCATAGTTTTTGGTTGTCGGTTGTTTATTGTCAGTTAAAATAATTTGAATCAACGCTTCCGCTAAATCAACCGCATTTGTTGGTGTGCCTATTTGATCATTAACTACAGAAATAGCCTCTCTTTCAGATGCTAATCGCAACATGGTTTTCATAAAGTTATTTGCAAATTGAGAATAAACCCAAGAGGTTCTGATGATAAAATAATTGGAGATTACTTCCTGAATTGCTTTTTCTCCGTCTAATTTTGTTTGTCCATAAACTCCTTTTGGATTGGGTAAATCAATTTCTTTATAAGGAGTATTTTTTGAGCCATCAAAAACAAAATCGGTAGAAATATGAATTAATTTTGTGTCAAATTCTTTGCAAGCTTCGGCGATATTTTTTGCTCCTTCAACATTAATTAATTTTGCTTTATCTGGTTCAGATTCTGCTTTATCAACTGCAGTATAAGCCGCCGTATTAACACAGTAATTGGGTTTTGTTTTGTAAAAAACTTCCTTACAATCTATTTGATTTGTAATATCAAGTATTTTTGAATCACAAAAAATGAATTTTATTACTGGATAATTCGGCGCAATAAATTGAATTGCTTGACCTAATTGTCCGTTAGCGCCTGTAACTAAAATTACCATATTTTTTTGGCGTTTTCAATTGTTGGTAAAATCAAATCTTTATCAGAAATTATAAGATCTTCTTTTAGAAATTTCCAATCAATATTTAAAGACGAGTCGTTATAAATAATACCGCCTTCGCTTTCTTTATTGTAAAAATTGTCGCATTTGTAAAAAAAAGTAGCCGTGTCGCTAAGCACTAAAAATCCGTGTGCGAAACCTCTAGGAATAAAAAATTGCTTCTGATTTTCTGCAGAAAGCATTACAGAAATGTGTTCTCCATACGTTTTTGAATCGGG
>Ga0114975_10003138_pt1 | contig 11106 bp, 15 predicted proteins | sample S_130626_EF_Meta_FD_87031 | JGI IMG/M metagenome (GOLD analysis project Ga0114975, IMG submission 87031) | Freshwater microbial communities from Lake Simoncouche, Canada to study carbon cycling - S_130626_EF_MetaG | ecosystem: Environmental > Aquatic > Freshwater > Lake | place: Lake...
CAAAATGTTAAAATTCGAAAAAGCAGCAAACGTTGGTGATATCATCCGTGCATACGACTTCAAACCAATGGCAGGACGTAGTGATTGTTTTGTTGAAGGTAAAGTAATTGACATCAACGAAGAACGTGGTTACAAAGCATTTAAGATTGAATGCACTGCAGACTTCTTTGATGGTAAGTATCGCAAAGGTGTTCGCTCATCTCGCTTGGCAAAAACAGTCTTCGTTCCAGTAGAAGTTTCATTCATGGAATACGATGCTCGAATCATCAACTTATCTCGCTAAGCCCTGTACAGCGGGCTAAAAGTGTGATATAATAGATCTATAAATTAAAACATAAAGGACTACATCATGGGAAAAATGAAAGAAGCAGCAATTGAAATTGAAGAATTCTTGGTAGCAGGAATTTATCCAACTGAAATAGAAAAACGTACAGGTTACGATATGAGTATGATTTTACAAGTTGAAGAAGACTTGTATGCATGTGTTGAACCTCGTAATATTGGAACTGACTATGATCAAGAGTAATCGCACAACATCTTATGTTTTTACTGCAGATCCACAATCTGTTGCAGATATGATGCAGATTGAAATCGTAAAGAAATCAGTCAAGTCAATTAATGCCTCAACACGAATCTCGCATAAGTGGGCAACTCGTCGAGCAGAATACAATGGTGAACCATTACCAAAAGCTCCAAAGATTTATCGTGTTCGTTTGATGGGTCGTGGTCCACGTCGCTCAGCAGCAATTGCAGACGGTCAGCGTAAATGGGCGTATGATTCTTCATTGCCACAACGTCATGCTACTCACTTTGATGTATACATCCACGAGGTACGTTAATGGAAAACAAACCAAACTATTCTATTAGATGGACTCAAGCTTATGGACCTATACAATCCAGTGGCTGGCGTAAACGACAAATCATAAACAAAGCTGTAGATGAATTGCATAATATGCAACTTGATATGATTGATGAAGTTGTTTCACGTAGTAATTTAAAAGAAGCAAACGAACTTATTAATTTTATTAAAAGTGAGAAATGATTTTGTATATTAAACCTAGTCCGTATCTCAATGCTGAAAAGCGAGAAGCTTTGTATGCTGCTGGGAATGTGTTTTTAAATGAATTAATGGGTGGTAAAAAAAGAAAGATTGAAATCGTTGTATCTGTAAAAGGTAAAGGCCTTGATCCGAATGTAGATGGTTATTGTCTATGTACTGAAGAATATGATAATGGTAGACCACGTGAATTTGAAGTTGATATTCGTGGAGATCGTGGATTAGATTTTGCTATTAAATGTATGGCACATGAGTTTGTGCATGTATGGCAAATGTGTACTGGTAGAATTGATGAGGCTGTCTATCATAAGTCTCTAGACCATTACAATTCACCTTGGGAAGTAGAAGCCCGAGAACTTGAAGAACCCTTATATGAGCTCTACGTGAAGAATAGTTGATTTGTTTTAATGTGTTTCCTTTTGATGTAGTACCTTTTGGGCGGCCACAGTGCTGCCCACTTTTTTATATAAATAGAGGTATACTATCAAAATGGGATACCACTGTGGCAGCATTGTCACAAATAGAACTATACAAATACGACTGGCGTATTGACCTATTCTTAAAGAAGTTTCTTGGTAAAGAAGAATTCGAATTGAATAGCGGTAAAATGGTTAAGTTCGTATATGATAAAAAGACTGCTGATTTAGTATCTAAAAAGAAAGACATTAAAACAGTTGCTCTTGTTGGAACAGACGATAAGCTTTATAAGTTTACTGATCTTAAAAAGAACAAAGAGTTTGGTGGTGGCGGTGGCTCTGGCGCTGGCGCTGATGTTACTAAACTTGGTGAATCAGCTCAAGCAGTATTTGCACAAGCTAAATGGGCAGGTGCAAAGCAATACACTAAAGATGAAATCAAAAAAGCTTACGCAAAAGCTGACACTGATGAGAAGCTTGCTAACATTGAAGTTAAGTTAACTGGTGAATGGAGAGCTTCTTCAATCCTTGGTGCTGAAGAGTTATATAAAGAATTCAAAGGTAAACAATACACATTCCATCGTGGTTCTGCATGGGTTGATAAACTTCAGAATCATTGGAAGAAATTGAATCAACAAGAGAAGTTGTTTACTAACATTAATAAGTGGAGTCCTGCAGATATCTACATGGTCTCTGCAGCCGGTGCAAAAGTAGATCTTACTAAAGCAAAGAATATTGCTGATCTAAATAATATGATGATTGCTAATCTTAAGTCAAAAGATATCATTGGTGTATCTCTTAAGATTATGAAAGACGCTTCGCATCTTTCTTATTACAACTTTGGTGCTAAGAAGAAAGTTATTAAGTACCAAGATTATACAACTGGAACACAAGGTTTCTTTGGCGGTAAAGACGTTTATATTTACTTTACTGTTGATGGTAAGATTCAATTCCGTACATTCCCTGAAACATTCCAAGGTGAAATTAAAGGTAAGAATGCTAACCAAGGTAAACTATCTTATGGTCCAATTCAAACTATCTTACGTACACTAAAGGCACCTATGCTTACTGATGTACGTCCACTAAGAGATGGATTGACAAAAGTTGATAATAAGATATACCAAGAGTTTTATGATAACTATAAGAAGTGGGCAAAGGATTCTGTTAAGATAGACTTTAAAGAGTTTGTTTCTAAGTGTCAAGAAAAAGGTGTATCGTGGTGCTTCAGTAAATTTTTAGGATGTCAGTTGGTTAATATTATAAAGACTAAAAAAATGGAAGATGATTTTGTAACTGCATGTATTTCATATGCTTCATCATCTTCTGACCTATCAGCTCCGTTTGTAAAAGTAGAATAAATGAAAACATTTAAAAGTTATTTAGTAGAAGAAAAGAATACTCATATGACTCACATCGAAGACTTAGTTCTTGATGGTGGTGTTAATGGAGTACGTCAAGCTATTGCAGCTCTTCAATCTTTAAGAGACATGTTAGTTGGCCATGAAGCTGCAGAAGCTCGTGTAGGTCTAACTGTTAAGTGGGACGGAGCACCTGCTGTGTTTGCAGGTTTAGATCCACAAGATGGAAAGTTCTTCGTTGCTAAAAAAGGTATCTTCAATAAGAACCCAAAAGTTTATAAATCACACGCTGATATCGAAGCTGATACACAAGGTGATTTACAAAAGAAGTTGAAGTTAGCATTTGATAATTTAAAGTTGTTAGGTATTAAAGGTGTAGTACAAGGTGATATCATGTTCACCCAAGATGATTTGAAAACTGAAACCATTGATGGAGAAGAATATATAACTTTCCATCCAAACACTATTGTATATGCTGTGCCTAAAGATGAAGCCTCTGATTTACTAAAGGCTGAAATTGGAGTGGTATTCCATACAGCTTATGAGGGTAAAACATTTGAAGAGATGAGGGCTACTTATGGAGTCGATGTTGAAACATTCAAAAAAACGTCAAAGGTCTGGGCTGTATCAGCTGGAGTCAAAGACGTTGGAGGAAGAGCAAACCTCACCTCCAAAGAAACGCAGCAAGTTACGAAAGCATTATCCGATGCAGGTAAACTATTCCAGTCAATTGGAAGAGGAGTACTTACCCTTATCTCATCAGATACAGAGCTTAACACCATTGTCAACACTTATAACAACACCTATATCAGACGTGCAGAGCGAATGGGATCCGGAAGATCTCACGTACGAGGATTAGTTCAATACATCCATGACAAATATCAGAAAGACATTGATAAACTTAAGTCTGATAAAGCTAAAGATGCAAGGGTTGCTAAGAGACAAGTTGTATTAGACAACATTGATACTCATCAAGATGATCTAATTAAAGTATTTGAATTGCAGAAATTGATCGTTGTTGCAAAAGAGATTATTATAAATAAGCTAAACCAGATTAATACTACCAAAACATTTGTAAAAACAAAGCATGGCTTTAAGGTTACAGGTGCAGAGGGATTTGTTGCTATTGATAGGATTGGTGGAGGAGCGGTGAAACTGGTTAATCGCTTAGAGTTCTCAACGAACAACTTCAATCCAGATATTATCAAAGGTTGGGATAGTCCTAACCGAGGTTAATGGGAAAACAATGTTAAAATTCAAAGAATATTCAGCTGAATTAGATGCTATGCTCGAGACTATCGAGCTAACTGAGGAAGAGTTGTCACAACTCGATGAGGTATTAGATACTTCTGCTCGATTAAAACGTAGAGCTCAATTCAAACGACGTGGTGCACGTATTGCTCTAGCTCGTAAAATCCAATCAAAACGTTTAGCTACTCCAGATCGTTTAAAAGCACGAGCAAAGATGAGAGCTAAATCGCTAATTATCAAACGCCTATTCCAAGGTCGTTCTGTATCACAAATTCCACTTTCCCAAAGACAACAAGTAAGTAAGAAGCTTGCAATGATGAAGGGTTCTATTAAAAGAATCTCTACTAAGCTTCTACGTCGTGTCAAACAAGATGATATCGCTCGTAAAACAGGACATCGTCCAAAGAACAAGAGCAGTTCGTCAGGTGGAGCACTATAAGTGAAACACTTTAAAGAGTATTTGAAAGAGGCAAGTGGCCATGTAACATTTACATTTGGTCGCTTTAATCCTCCAACTGTTGGTCATGAAAAACTCATTGAAAAAGTTCATTCTGAATCTAAAGGAACATACCGAGTGTATGCTTCTCAAACACATGATCCAAAGAAGAACCCATTAAGTTATAATGATAAGATTAAATTTATGCGCAAGATGTTTCCACGTCATGCTCGTAACATCATTAACGATGTAAAAATTAAAACAGCCTTTGATGCACTAGACTCTCTGTATGAACAGGGTTATAGACAAGTCACCTTTGTTGTCGGCTCAGATCGTGTTGAAGAGTTTAAAACACTTCTCAACAAGTACAACGGGGAGAAGCGAAGTGGTGGAGGATTCTACAACTTTGAGGGTGGCGTACAAATCGTATCAGCTGGTGAAAGAGATCCAGATTCTGACGATGTTAGCGGAATGTCTGCAAGTAAAATGCGAGCAGCAGCCAAAGATAATAATTTCGAATTGTTTGCAAAGGGATTACCTTCCGCATTTAGAGAAGCACAGAAATTATTTAATGCAGTGCGTTCAGGAATGGGGCTTAAAGAATCATATAACTTTAGACAACATATCCAGTTGCCAACTGTATCTAAAGAGCGTGAAGCATACATCAACGGAGAATTATTTCAGGTCGGAGATGTAGTTGAAGTGAAAGAATCAAAAGAGATTGGTCAGATCCAACGCTTAGGTTCTAACTATGTGATTATTGAAACCTATGAAGGAACTAAACAACGTAAGTGGTTGAAGGACGTTGTTCGTATTGAAGAAGCTGCAATAAATAAGCTTATTAATTGGTCAACACCTTCAACTGACAAAAAAATCAAATCTTTTAAAGAACTAAATTAAATGGGAACCCAACATGAGAATCAATAAATTACTAGGAACAGAAGTTAGTCTTACTACTGCTACTACTTTAAGTGGTGCGCAATTAGTGCGTATCCTTGGTGGTGCTTCTGATATTCTTGTAACAGTAAAAGAAAGTGCTACTACAACTGGTACTATTACTGTTAAAGCTGGTACAGTGGAATACATCCGCAAGAAAGCAGCAGAGACTATTGAAGCTGCATCAGCAGTTAAAGCTGTATCAGTAGCGTTCGGAGATTAATATGTTATCATTCAAAGAAATGCGTGAAGCACGAATGGTTGCTTCTGCTGATTTTAAAATCTCTGCATCTGGACGTAAAGTTCATAAGATGAAGAAGGTCGCTGATACAGTTGATGATGTTAAAGATGATGAAGATCAGAAAGACGTTAAAGAGTCTTTAGATGAAGCAGTTACTGTTGCTAAGAAAGATTATAGTTGGGGTAAGATGGTAACTGTACATCACGGTTCAAGCACATCATATCCTCTACATCCAGAACACCAAAATGCTATTAAAAAATTAAAAGATGGCGAAAAGACTTCTTTTAAAGATGAGACTAATAGTACTGTTCATGCACACCGTGAAGGTGACAAAGTTCACTTAACACGTCCAAAGACTTCTTCAACAAAAACAACAGTTGATCATAAGCACTTTAATGAATCAGTAGAAATAGATGAATCGATTGAAATGTTTGATGAAGCCGTTGATAAACAAGAACAACGTTTCATCCAATTAGCTCGTCTTGGTTTAGTAGATAAAGCAAACGTTTCTAAATTACGTATGGCTATTGATCAACTCAAAGCCGACAAAGCATTAACAATTCAACAGCGTACATTGTTACTAGGTGTAATGATGGACTTAGTAGATCTAGTTACAGGTGATGATGCTGTATTCCAACGTGTTAAGATGGATGTCCAAAAAGAAGACACTCAACTTGATGAAGGTGAGAATAAACAGATGAAGTGTGAAGACCCATGTTGGAAAAACTATAAGATGGTTGGTATGAAAGATAAGGGCGGTAAGAAAGTTCCTAACTGTGTACCAGAAGCAACTGAAGAAGATCCACCATTTGATAAACCATATACAACAACTAAAACAACTACTACTGATAAATCCGGTGCAACTCATACTCCAATGTCACGTGCACGTCATCTAGCTAGATTAGCTCTTGCAAAGCAAGCTAATAAAAGCAATAAGGCTAAATGAGATTAAGCTATGCCAACACTCGATATAGAAAGAATAGCTAAATTGGAAACTCAAGTAGAAGGTATAAAGGAAGATGTGGCGGCCGTGAAAGACGACATTAAAGAGCTTCATTCCAGAATTACCACAGGTAATAGAGAGATCTTAGATAAGATTGACTCTATGGACCGTCGCCTTGAAATAAAGATGAATACTGCTGCTGAAGTTTCTAAAGCACAACATGAAGTAATTCAACGAGAAATTAAAAAAGACGTTGATAAAATATCTTCACGAGTTGATATTTTAGAACAATGGCGTTGGATGATAGTAGGTGCTGCAATTGTTGCTGGTTACCTATTGGCACACGTAGACCTAATAAATAAATTCATAAGTTAAAGGAAAACTATTATGACATGGGGTAATTTTAAAGAAGATTCAGTATCTGAAGCTTACAAAAAGATGAAGGCTGAAGAGCTTAAGGGTAATCAACACAAGCTTGATAAAAATAAGAATGGTAAGCTTGATGGCCATGACTTTAAACTTCTACGTAAAGAAGATGCAGTTGAAGAAGGTGTTAATAAATCTGACATCCCTACTTATAAGCGTCCAAATGATAAGTTAACTCTTGCTGATCTTGAAAAAGAGCGTACACAGAATAAGAGCCATGCTGATCAGTTAGCTAAGAATAATGGTACTAAGAAAGAAGAGACAGAAGTTTCTGCTGAAGAATTAGTAGAGTACGAAGCTAAAGATGGTGTATATAAACACCAAGCTAAAGCAGGTCGTTATGGTGGTTCAGAGAAAGAAAGCGACTATGTAAAAGGTCCATCTGATGCTGAATTGAAAAAGATTGAAGCTGAAAAGAAAAAGAAAGTTAATGAAGCTAAAGAAGGTGATACTGTGACTATTCATAAGCCAGGTCATCCATTACATGGTTTAACAGGTCACGTTTATCATAGTGGTAATGAACATGCTACTATAGAATTGCATGATAAACCTAAAGATCATGCATGGCAATCTACTAGAAATGTTCAAATAAAACATGATGAACTTAAAGTACACGAATCAGTAGAAAAAGAAGGTTTAGATTTATTCTCTGACAAAGAAATAGATAGTCTTATTAGTGAAGTATTAAAGGCAAGTGATGACGCTGGTAAATGGATTAGCGACTTCACTAAGTCTGATGATCCACGTTTTAGTGGTGACTCTAAAGAGCAACGTAAGAAGCGAGCATTAGCAGCTTATTACGCAGCACAGAAGAAAGAATCAGTTGATTACGATTCTTTCCTTGAAGAAGCAACGCAAGGCGACATCGTTAAGATGAATGCTAAAGCAATTAAACATGGAAACGTAGAGGATAAAGATGATGAAAAAGATGTTATGGAACCTAATTCAGAAGGTGAAGCAGATTTTCTCGACAAGCACTCAGTGCAAGTCACAGACGAACCAGCCGCAGCTGCAGGAAACGATCAAACAGGAAAGTCCAAAGTCTCCACAGCCACAGGTCCAAAAGGCCAAGGCGCCGGTAAGTACGACGGCAAAGGCAAAACCGGTATCAAGGAAGACTCCGACGAAGAAGCCAGCATCTCCGAAGCCAAAAGCTGCGGTTGCAAAGAAGACTGCTCCTGCAAAGAAAGCACCGGCAAAAAAAGCTACACAACCTTCAAAGAAAAAATGAATAAGAAGGGTTGCTAATCATGGCACAAGAAGCTCCGCATTGGTCACCTAATGCCGTAGCAACTTCATTAGGTTGGACTGATCCAATTACTGGTGAGTTGCTAATGGCAGTTGATGGTTTAGAAGTAACGCCTGTTGAAGAAGAAGTAACACCAGCGACTGAGTAAATAACAGAGGGGTAATCCCTCTGTTATCATTTTTTATTAGGATATTATGAAGAGTTTTGAAGAACTTAATAATAAGAACTTCTTGTTATTTGCAGCAAAGAATTATCAAAATTCTCAGTGTATGACACAAGAAGAATTTGAAGACGATCTACAAAGATTCAAGTATCTTAAAAGGTTATTCAATAGATATGAAGTAACCAGTGAGTTGAGTGAACGACTAATATTAAATCATTTAGTTGTACTATATAATGTGTTCGGCATTAAAGCCGCTAATCATATGATGTTTTATAAAATAGAAGAAAAGAACTGGCCGATCCTAAAAACATTTTTAGTGTATCTCAATTACTTGCCAGAAGAACAATATGTTGAAGTGCCTCTAGATGAAAATGTAGTAGAGGCCTTAAGGAAAATTTAAAATGGCATTATTACAACGAGCTGTAGACGTATATTATACGTTTAGGTTTCTACGTCAATTAGTAACACCTTGGAATGAGACTAAAGCTTTTAAACTTGGTCTAGTTGATGAAGATGGTAAAGTGTTACGTAAAGCAAAAACACCTGAAGAGAAAGATGCTTATACATTATTCTTTCGTTTAGTGTATAACATTAAACGTTTACTTAATAAAGTACCATTAGGTAAAACAAAGTTAGCATCTTACATTGCTGCTTTATGGTTAATTAAAGAAAATACAAAGATGTCTGAAGAAGCTGTGTTAGAAGGCTTTAAAGCATTTATGGAACAACAAGGCGTAGAGTTAGATAACACTATCTCTGAGTCTAAAGCATGGATGACTAAAGGTGAGAACCTTCTTCCAGGCAAGTATAAATTAGCAGAGCATATAGTATCACCAATCACTGGTGACTTATGTGCTTTTAAAGGTTCAATGATTATAGTAAACGAAGCATCATGCGTGCCACAAGCAACATTTGATAGCACCAACATTTACTCCGTATATCATCCATCTACAAAACAAAAAATATACATTACAGTAGAGGACATCTATAGATGATCACGTTTAAAGAATTATCAGAGGCTCATAAGGTTGGTGACAAGGTTACTATTGTCAAAGGACCTAAAGATGTTAAAGGCAAAGAAGGACGTATTGGTGAGATACGTAAACAAGCTTATAAAGGCGCGCCTAAAACATACACTGTAGATTATGATCATCATGAAACTACTGGTGAAAGAAAATCAGTACAACTTTCAGCTAAACATATTAAAGGTGTAAAAGAAGAAGTGGAAAACTTACAAGAAAAGCATCGTGTATCTATTACACTTTCTGATCCTAATCATCCAGCTGTGACAAAGCGTAAAGAGCTTATTCAAAAGACTGTAAGAGTTAAAGCTGATAATCCAGGACATGCTGTTGATTCAGCAATTCACCACTTCCGTAAAGCTGGTTACAAAGTTCATGACCATAACTACATTGGTACAGTTAAAGAAGACACTCAATTAGATGAGTTGTCTACAGACACATTAGCATCTTATAAAACTAAAGCTCATGCTGATGCAAAAGCTTCTGATGCTGCTGGCAACTATGCTAAAGGTGATAAGCGCTTTAAAGGTATTAATAAAGCTACAAACAAACAATTTGATAATGACTTGAAAAAGCATGGTCAATATGTTAAAGAAGGTTTAGGCCGTGGGCGTGAAGATGATGAGTATCATACTCCAGATCCAGTAAAGCACACATATAAGTACACTGTATCTAAAGATGGTGGTGAGAAGCATGATCGCACAGTTACTACTGGTTTGACTACTCGTAAGAAACATGAGATTGAACATATTGCTAGAGCTCATCTTGAGAAGCAAGGTTATAAGATTCATGAGTCAACTGAAGAAGCTATTCAAGAAAGTGCACCGTTTAAAAAGTTAGATCATGCTGTTGCTTACGCTACTGATAAAGTTAAAACACATCGTGATAACTTAGATGGAATTGAAGTGTATAAGCATAAAGCTGGTGGCTATGATGTTAACCATACAATGAATTCTAGTGGACGTGATTCTTTACATAAATCTGGTGCAAAGCACCTTGGTACAGTCTATAAAGATAAGCCAGCAAATATTAAAGAAGATCTTGAAGAAGGTACTTTCAAATATCACATGGATAAAGCAGTTGCTGCTCATGATCGTGGTGATGTTAATAGAAAGAAATTCCATTTAGCTAATGCTAAACAAGCTCGTTACGCATTGAAGTCTACTGACATTCCTAAGCATAAAGATCTATTAGACAAATATAAGTCTATGACCGAAGGTACTGGCTTACAAGAAGCTCGTGGCACTGCAGATAAACACTACAGTATTGCTCAAGGACATAAAGAAAAAGCTGACAGAGCTAATGATAAACAAACACGTCATGCTCACCTTGCAGATTACCATGATTCAATGGCTCATTATCATGATCAATTAGGCCAACACACTTTAGCTCAATCACATTCTGATAAAGCTGAAATCAATCATGAGAAGTCTTTACAAAAGAATGAAGCAGTTGATCTTCGTGCTCAATTACAGAAACATTCAGATGCAGCAATTGCTGCTAACAAAGCAGGTGATGATGAGAAAGTTAAACATCACATGAATAAGATGAATGCTATTAAAGATAAGATGGCTAAATCTGTAACAGAAGAAGCACCAGTAAACAATG
>Ga0114975_10003139_pt1 | contig 11105 bp, 22 predicted proteins | sample S_130626_EF_Meta_FD_87031 | JGI IMG/M metagenome (GOLD analysis project Ga0114975, IMG submission 87031) | Freshwater microbial communities from Lake Simoncouche, Canada to study carbon cycling - S_130626_EF_MetaG | ecosystem: Environmental > Aquatic > Freshwater > Lake | place: Lake...
ATGGTTCTTCGTGCCAAAATCGGTCAATCCGTCCCCCCGGCTTTGAAACCCTACTTGTCCGATAGGGTTTATAGGGTTTTTGGCCAAAATAGGCCTTTTTTGCATTTTTTCGCTCTTTTTTGCCTTGTTTTGCTTGTTTCCAGGGTTTTATAAGGTTAAAAAAAATACTACTAATAGATTACTGATAGACTACAGTACACATACTATATATAGTGTAAATTAAGCCTATATTTTAAATGTAAGCTATCTTTGTTTTAATGTAGTGTATGCCTTTGTTTTTATTTATCATTGCTTACAATTAAAATATAAGACAAATTATATTAGCTTGTTAGCTGACAATAAAAAAAGTTATCAGTATATCAATTGATATTAGGATAACTTTATAGTATGTAATAAGAAAGAAAGTATTAAGCAAATAAAAAAAGGTATCCTAAAATTAATTAGGATACCTTTTAATAAATGTTTTACTATAGATTAATATAATTCTAGGTAACTATCTATGATATAATAGTGATCAAATAACTCATTATGATGCAAATAATCTAATATAAAATCAAAAGGTTTAACCCTATGATTAGGTATTTTTGTAGATAATTTATTTAATTGGTGAACAAAATAAAACGACTCATAAAAAATATTTTCGCTTTCTATATTTGATTTCATTTCTAATAAATAATCAGGCGTTAAAATATTATATACCGTATTTTGAATAAAATCTATAAAAGGTACAAAATCCGATAAATCTATTGTTTTATTTATCCTTAAATGTTCAAATTTTAAAATAGCATTTAATTGAGCCGGACTAAACATTTGAGGAAATTTTGTTACATTAATCATTTTTTTTGTTTTTGAGTGTTTAAAATTTTTGTAATTTATTTAAAATTATTTTCTTTCTTTTGAGAAAATAATTTAATATTTGTTTTTTTTGAGGCAAAGAAAATTTGTTATTATTTTCTATCAAGTTTATTATTCCTAAAGTTGCTTTATATGTTTCTTTAAGAATATCGAGATCTTTTTGCATTTTTTTTTGTTTTTGACTGTTTAAAATAAAATCTAAAATTAACCCGGTTATTAGCCGGGTTTTATTGGTTAATAATAATATAGAATGTTTACAGGCTCTTTGCCGTCCTTATAGTGTTTCTCACTTTTAAATATTTGTATCTCACTACATTTGACATCGGATTGATAAAAATAATTTAAGTAATAATTTTTCTTTGCTTGTTTTACCGTGTACTTGTTTTCTCGCTCACTTAATAAGGCCTTTTTGTCGTGTGACATTTTTACGGTTTCCCCGGATCCTTTGCCGTTATATTCTATTAATACGTAAAATTTCATAATTATTGGTTTTTGACTGTTTGAAAAATTAATCTACTTTGTTTTTGTCCCTTATTGCTTTTCTACCTTTTTTATCCATTTGATAGATATAATAAAGTATTAAAAAAATAGTGACATAATAAAAAAAATCTTTGAGTATTAACGATAATATTAATTCTGTTTTTGTCATTGTTTTAATGTTTAAATTCAAAAATATTTTTTGCCTTACTGTTTGATCCTGAACATAAACCACATGAAGCACAAGAAAGCTTATTTTCTTTTGCTATAGTTGTTGATGAGGGACAAAGTACAAACTTATTAGGAATATCACCGGAACCCACTAAAAAGGATCTATAGCCTAAATTTTCAGCTATTTTTTGCTCAAATATATTATGAACGCTACTCATTAAAAATTTACTGTAATCTTTGTTTACATTCATGTATTGGTGTGTGTATCCTGAGTACTTTTTAACTAAACTACTTAATCCTGTTATTAATTCTAAGGGTAACAATGTTGGTTCCCCGTATGTACCAAAACGAGCAAATTTAATAGGGTATTTTTGAGAATATTTGTAAATTTTCTCAAAGATGCCAAAATAACCTTGTTGTATTTTACCGGCTAACAAAAGTTTGTTTAATCTATTCATCTTTGACTTAAGCCCAAAACTTAATAACCCTTTATGAGTATAACACCCACCGGATCTGCCGTTATTTTGGTTATAAGAAAAAGGACAATTAAAACAAACGTCTTTATCATTAATCAAACTTTTATTTAAAATTTGATCCATACTAAAAGTATAGGTTTGTAATATTCGTACGCCTTGATTTGCTAATTTTGGCGTCGCACTTTTTTTTATGTCGATCGAGTGAACGACGTTGTTTAAAATGAAATTAAATTGCATTGTTTTTGTTTTTGACTGTTTAAAAATTTTTTTTACCGTTTTCCCTGGAAGGGTTTTATTTTCCCCTATAAATGTAATTATCCGGCACATCTATAGGAACAAAATTGTAGGCCGTTTCGTAGCATTTAAAATATTCGTTTGTCCCCTTTATTGACCTTATAAAAGATACGTCTAAAATAGGTTTGCCATTTATTAAACTTTCGCATTTTACTAAAATTTGAATGTCGTATTGATCAAGATCAATAATAACACTATGATAACCTAACGTAATTTTATTAATATAGTGTTGACTATACCAATCATTAACCGGTAAATTGCAAAATAATTTAATAGCTTTCTTTAAGCATTTTTTTTGTAGTACATTCATTGTTTTTGTTTTTGACTGTTTAAAAATTTGGCCGGTTATTAGCCGGCCGTTTGATTGTTTAGGCAAAGTATTGCTTGAATTCCTCGCGCCAATTTGTTAATTCTTGATTGAATAGTTTTTGTAATAAATCAAAATTTAACTGTAAATTTTTATTATCAGATATAAACTTTTTCCAAAGCCTCTCATCTATTAATATTAATTTTTCAATGTTTCTTTCTTTGCAAAATGTATCAAAATAAGCATCGAAAAATAGATCTAAATTGTTAGTAAAAAATTCTACTGTTAATACTTTTGTTGCTAAATTCATTTTTTTTTGTTTTTGACTGTTTAAAAATTAATTGATATGCAAAAGTAAACAATATTTTTATAAATGCAAATATTTTTTATTTTTTTTATTTATTTTTTTTTGCTCTTATAATATAGGATCAAAAATTTAATTGGATCAATTTTAAAAAAATTTGTTTCCAGGGAAAAATTTAATCCTACTTAATTAGTAGAACTTTTTTTGAGATCTAAAATTTCTGGGAACATAAAAATTAATCCTACCTTTTTAATAGGACTTTTTTTTGATCTGACCCTGGGAACGGCCAAAATTAACCCTATCTTTTTAGTAGGACAAATAAATCCTACTAATTTAGTAGGGTTTAAAAAAAAACTTACAAAAGTTTCCAAATAAGGAAACCCTACCTTTTTGGTAGGACTTATTGCGCTTTCTGCGCTTGAAGCGCTAAGCGCTAAAAAATTTTGCGTCATTCCCGTTGATGCCCAAAAATTTTGGGAAAATTTTTATTTCCGACCGCGACTTGGCGGCAACGGCCGCGGACGTTTTTTTTTTGGCTGCGGCTGCGACAGTTTCCGTTTTTTTTTATTTTTCAAAAAAAAATTTTTTAAAATTTATAAAAATTTAAATTTTATTTTTTTAAAATAATTTTTGCTTTTTTTTCAATTTATTTATCAAATCAATTTTGTAATAATTTGTGGAAATATTTATGGAATTTATTTTGTTTGTTTTACAAAGTTTGTGATTAAAATACTTGTCATTTACTGACAAATTAAAAGAGTACGATTTAACCGTACTTTACAATAAAATATATAATTAGTTTATAGGCTAAATCAAAACAAATACTCATTACATTTTTATTAAAATAGCTATAGATTTTACCAATACATATATGCCTATACATATAGATAAATTACTTAGGTTTAAAATATGTTTTGACAGGAATACGTTTGACAGTTTGTGTCTAATTTAACCATTTTCAAAAATGATTTTGCATTTTGCCAAATTCCTGGTGTTTTCCATCAGCAATAGCCCCTACCCCATTTGTACAATACCCTTCCCTAATAATGATTTTACATAAATTGTTATGGTGAGCATTATTTCATTGGCTATATGCCCCACTATTCATGGTAATGATTTTAGTAATTAGTAATCAGTTTAATTATAGTGATTGACATACTGCCCATTAATAAAAAAAGCCGTGACAATTCATCACGGCTTCGAATACAGTCAAAAAACAATTATATTTTAATCCTTTTGATTTTCTATAAGATACAAAATAGATTTCTCCATAGTTAAGAGAAGCCCCTTTGTCTTATATACTCTCATTCTAATCTCCATAAGTTTACAATGAGTTTCCTCTGACATCATTACGTTCTTTTTCTTAATAGCCATAATTAATAATTTTATGCAAATATACATTATTTTTTATAAAAAAGTATTTTATTAAAATAATTTTTGTATTTTTGATTAATAATTATTTTACCATTTAACTTTAGCCCCTATGTTGGAAAGAACAACTGTTGCAGAAATTGTGTTTTGGTTATTATTTTTAGCCAAGGCAACAAATTATACTGACATTCATTTCAGTTACTTTATATTGCCTGGAATAATATTAGCGATTGAATCTTTATTGAATAACTATTATAAAAACAAACCTAATGATTAAACTTATTATATCTGGAAGAGTTGGTGCAGATGCTGAACTTAAAACTGTGGGTGACACAACTGTTTGCTCATTCTCTGTGGCTCATACTGAAAAGATATATGGTCATAATCCATCAGAAAAGACGATTTGGATTAATTGCAATATTTGGGGAGAAAGAGGGGAGAAACTAAAACCGTATATTATTAAGGGAACTTACATTGTCGTTGAGGGATCCGGGGGAGTAAATGCTTATACTATGAAGAGTGGTGAAGCAGCAGCCATTATTAATTGCCGTGTTAGTAGCCTCGAGTTTGGTGGTAAGCCAACAGGGGAATCTGCTCCTGTGTCAACAAATGCACCAACCGAAAAGGTTTATATGGATAATAATCCAGACCTACCATTTTAATGCTTTTTTTTGAGTGAGAGTAGATAGTGTTCTTATGTAGCCCAGTATGTTCTGGGCTACTTTTTAAAATTATAATCATGAATGATTACACAAAGTATTTTAAGCAGCATGATGAAATCAAAGAAAGGATTATTGAAATCTGCCAATTGTTTCATCGCCATGACCCCCGTATGTATCCAGACATTGCAATGGATGACATTTTATTTTTTTATGATAACGATGGTCGTATTTGTGTTATAAACTATGGAATGTTTGATTTAGAAACATACTGCATTATAGAAGTTAAATATCTTTCATGGTCAAATGATATGATTGTGAATGATATTGTTGCCAGGATGAAAGAAAGAGATGAGTTCGACAAAAGATATTATGGAGAAAAAAGTAAAAAGAAAAAATGATACAAGTAAGTTTTTCTGGCGGCAGATCTTCTGCAATGATGGCAAAGATTATGATTGATAATTATCCTAAGGATGAATTAATATTTACTTTTGCCAATACTGGTAAGGAGTTACCCGAAACATTAGATTTTGTAAATGATTGTGATAAGAACTGGAATCTTAATGTTGTTTGGATTGAATACTGCCCTGTCAATAAATTTAAAGTAGTTGATTACGAATCAGCAAGTAGAGATGGTTTGCCTTTTGAACAAGTTATAGATAGCAAACAATACCTTCCAAATAGGGTTACAAGGTTTTGTACTACAGAATTAAAGATAAAGCCAATGTCATTGTACCTACAAAGTTTAGGTCATAAGCATTGGGATGCGGCCGTTGGTATTAGAAGAGATGAGCCTAATCGTTACTATAAAATGAAGAATAAAATTAAAAAAGATAGATGGGATTATATTTTTCCATTATGGGATTTTAATGCTACCAAGGAAAAAGTTGTAAAATTTTGGAGCGAACAATCTTTTAATCTTAAAATACCATCAGAGCATAGTAACTGCGACTTTTGTTTTTTAAAGGGTACAAAGAAAAAAGTAGCACAAGCACATTTAATGCCAGAGAGATTACAATGGTGGATTGATATGGAAGCAAAGATTGGTAAAAGATTTCATTCAGATTTCCCTATGACAACATTAAAACAATTAGCATTAAATCCACAATTATTTGATGAACCAAATATTGATTGTTTTTGTGGAGATTAATGTTATCTTTGATTATTCTTTTGAATAGAGTGGACGCTGCTCAAAGGAAATGAGACAGAATTTACTTTGTTTCACTATGCCTAGTAGAGTCCACCTGCTGGGCATTTTTTTTTAATTATGAACGAAACTAGAGATTTTAAAGGTGTTTGGATAAAAAAAGAAATCTGGTTAAATACAAATTTAACTTTAATAGAAAAGGTTTTAATTGTAGAAATTGATTCTCTTGATAACTCAGAACGTGGATGTTTTGCATCTAATGAATACTTAGCAAAATTTGTAAATTTATCAGAAGGTAGAGTAGCTAATATAATTAGCGATTTAAAGAAAAGAGATTTTATAATTCAACTTTTTTTTGATGGCAGGAACAGAGGATTGAGGACTAATAAACAAAAATGTGAAAGCAGCTTTAACGAAAACGTGAAACCTGATTTAACGAAAACGGGAAAGCAGCCTACACGAAAACGTGAACATAATAATACAGTTAATAATACAGATAATAATACAGATTATAATATAAGCGAAAACGAATTTTCGCACACAAAAGATGAGATAAAAAATCCTTTTACAAGGCAAGATTACTCTGATTCCTTAGACTTTGACAAGGTTAAAAAGAAAGAAAAATTGCGTGAAAAGAAAGAAAAAGCCGAGCCGAAACAGCCCAGCGACATTTTTGTCGCTTACGAAATGTTCTGCACCTTTCATGAATCTGTTTCCGCTGCAAAGTATCCCCGTACCCTTAATGGTAATTATATTCTTAACCCTATTGATGCAAGAAATGTAAAGTTATTATTGGAATGGGTTGAAAAGATTAATCCGGATAACAAGATGGATAACTTTAAAGTATTTATCCAGGCAGCATGGATGCTTGATGATAAATATTTAAAGGCTAACTTTAATATTGGTTTACTATACAGACAATGCACACAGATTTATGCAAAGGTGCAAAATAGCAATCCAATAATAAGTAAGCAAAAAAAGGAAGAACAGTTGAATGCTGAAGCTGCCGATTTTTTGAGAAGTAGATATGGAATAATAAATTAATTATGCAAACAACATTATTTGATGAACCACAATTTTATGATTCTGATAATAATGCATTTAATAAATGCATTATTAATGAAAGTAATCGTAAAACATATAGAGCCATTCGTCATGATATTACAAGAGAAAAGCAAAAACTAAATAATAACGAGGTTCATCATCCTAATGAAAAAATAAATCAAATAAAAAAAATATTATTGGGTATTGACTTAAGTATTTTAGAACTATTTGCTGGAAATGGTAATTGTACTCAAGTATATGATAATTATGGGGAAGTTTTATCTTTTGAAAAAAATAAAAATGTATTTAATGCCTTAATTAAAAATACTAAAGATTGTTTAAATGTTCAATGTAATAAAGCAGATAGTTTTATAGAATATCATAGGTTAATATTTCTAAAACAAAAATTTGATGTAATAGATTTAGATCCTTATGGTTTCCCAAATAGATTTTTTCCGGATATTTTTCTACTAATTGATAAAGGAATTTTATTTGTAACAATGCCAAAGCCTTATGTTAATATTTTAAACGGTATAACTGCTTCTCATTTAATTAGTTATTATGGGGAACAAAATCCAAGTAAAGAAACAATTGTTGAACGTATTGCTTTATGGGGATTGTGTCATTGGAGAAAAGTAGAATTAATAGATTGTGTGGATTGTAAAAGTATTTGGAGATTTGCTTTTCATGTAGAAAAGGTAAAAGCAACTGATTACACAGGAGTTAAAAATAGATAACAATTAAAACAATTTTATATGAATGACTTAAATAACATTAACGAGTTGATTGAATTTATTGACTCAAGGATTGGTTTTTACAACCGAAGCCTTAGAGAGGTAGATGAAAAAACATTATCCGCCTCTATTGACAAAGCCTATTTTTATGGTAATATGTCTTCGTTGCTTGACATAAGGGATACCATGACCAAGTTATTAAACAACATTGCTAACCCTAACTTATTTAGCCAAGATGAGTACGAACTTACCGGCCATAGCAGCCAAAACCAATTCTAATTTAACTCACGTTGAACGCATTGTAAACCATAGGGAGAATAGGATAATGAAAATAGGTTTCCAGGCTGCCTATACCCAGGTTTACAATTTAATTACTACATTGTTTCCGATGTATGGCATTGATGGAGCAAAGGAATACTATATGGAAGTGGCAGATCACATTGGAAGAAATTACAAATTACTTGCACCCGAAGAAATTAGGACTGCTTTTGAATTGTTTTCTACCCAGCAGTTGGACTTGGATGAAGACATAAAGTTTTACGGAAAGGTCAACTTACACACATTAGGTAAGATTATAAACGCATATATGCTATATAGGAATAAGATTACTTACCAGATTGACAAGGAGAAACAAGATAAATTAGAACAGGAAATACTGGATAAGAAAAGGCAATTGTCAAGTAAAGAATATGACCGTGACTTTGAAAATAAGTTACGCAATTTCCAATCAAATGACTTTAATGACATTCCTATTTATTGGTACGACATGGCTGTTAGACTTGGTTACCTTACATGGCAAGATGGAGAGAAAGAGGCATTATGGGAAGAGGCAAAAGAGATTGCAAAGAACCTACCGCCAGACTCCGACAATCTTTACGACAGGAAAGCACACATGAGAAAGATAGCTGAAGGTAACTTGCCACGAGCAAAGGTTATAGCTTATAAGTTAGCGGTTTACAAAAAAGTAATTAATTTTACACTTGATGGTAAATAAATGCATATGGAAGGTAAATTTGTAAAGAACAAAAGATATTATAGAGATACGGTTTACGAATGGAATCTTCCTACCGGATCTACTTGCCCATTTGCACTTGAATGCAAGGTTACTGTTGATAGAATAACGGGTAAGTTTGATGTTTATAAAGGTCAGTATAAATGTTACGCTGCTGCTCCAGAGCGTTTCCCAGCGGTTAGGGAACATAGATGGAGAAACTTTGAATACTGTAAAAATGGCGGCATTCCTGTTATTCCAAAAGATTGTAAAGCAATTCGAATTCATAGTTCTGGCGATTTTTTTAATCAAGAGTATTTTGATATGTGGCTACAATTAGCAAGGGATAATCCAGGTATTGAGATGTGGGCATATACAAAGTCATTAGGATATTGGGTAAAAAGATTATTTGACATACCAAATAACTTAGTTTTAACGGCAAGTTATGGTGGAAAGCAAGATGATTTAATAGAGAAATATTATTTAAAAAACGTAATGGTTTACAATGAGATTGATCTTGTAGCAAAAGACAGGCCTATAGATAACAACGATGATTGGGCAAGGAAACCATTTATAAACTTTGCTTTATTAGATAATATTAAGTTTTCTAAAAAAGATAAACTACCTAAGACATTGTAATTGTCATTCATAAACTTTGGTTTTCGAGGTGAGATAATTTTGTCTCACCTTTTTTATATTTTTTTTAATTATTTTTATTAAAAATGTACATTGTATTATATTTAGTATTATCTTTGATTTAATAAAAACCAATTATGATGATTACAGAAAAAAGACAGTATGAAATTGCAGAAGCATTTTATCACATTGCAATATATGCAGTTGTAACGCACACTCATTCTCGCGATGGTTTAGCACGACTTGAACACATAAAAGGAATTGTAGATAAAATACCTATTGTAGGAGATGTTGATCACCTTAATTTTAATCATCGGTATTTTAGTGAAATTTTGGAAGATGCAATTAAACGCAATATTGAATTTAACGAAATAAAATAAATTACAATGAATGACGCAAACTACGCAGTATTAAATTATTTGACTGATGTGTATGGTATTAAAGACATTACACACGAAGGAGTTGAAAATGCAATTGATTTAATCTTTAATTTTAACGACCTTTTACCACAGGAACAACACTTGTTTAATTCAATAATGATACAAGCTATTGATTTTGAATGGGTAAGCGAACAATTAAACCACTGGGCATTGCAAGAAGAGATAAAAAAAATAGAAGCTTATAAAGAAGATTATTATGATAGTCACTAAAGGTAAAGTTAAATATGCGGCTGGTGCGCCAAGAGAAGGTCAATATGGTCCTTCTATAAACATTCTTGTCGTGTTCAACGATGGCAAGGAAGCAAGGATTTATGGTAAACCTGGAGATCCTATACAGAATTTAAAATCTGGTGAAATTATTGATGTACTTGATGATAAAGGTAAATATAAGTATATTGTATCGGAAACAATACCAGCCCCTACAGGTGTTGCGGTAATTGAGCAAAAAATAGCAGAGAAGCCAGACCTTGCAGCCATAGTCTTTGAAATGTCTGCCATTTACACGCAGGCATACATTGACATTTACAACAAAATAAGCGAGGCTGGAGTGCCGCAGGAAACTGCAACGGCTGCAACGTCAACTATATTTATTCAGGTTTTTCAAAAATTGAAATGACTCATTATGAGGCAGTAATTGCGCTGCCTCTTTTTTAACAACGCCAAAAACAAAACAAAATGGACTTAGAGAAAAAAACATCGTTAAGAGTAGAATTTTATGATCACTCTACACAAGAAATAAATAGTTGGGCATTTAAAAGCAGTACAAGATTAGCTTTAGTGATTAATACTATTGTTTTCGAAAAAGATAAAATTGATTTAGATAAGGAACAATTTGAAAAATCATTACAATGTATTATTTGGGATATAAAAAAATTCTTAAACACACCTTACACACCAGAAGAAAATGCTTAAACTACCAAGACCACACCTTTCTATCTCCCAAATAAACCTTTGGGAGAGCGATCCTTCTGCCTACATGAAAAGGTATTTCCTAAACATACCAGATGCACCTTCTCCCATGATGGAATTTGGCAAACAGTTTGCCAGTGACATTGAGGATTACGTCAAAGGTGAGAAAAGAGATTATAATTTCCCACCTAATTTTTTACAGAATATTCTGCTTTATCCTCATGTAGAATATAAATTGGAGCATTCTTTTGGAGAGTTTAATTTTTTAGGATTTATTGACAATGCCTCTG
>Ga0114975_10003142_pt1 | contig 11102 bp, 13 predicted proteins | sample S_130626_EF_Meta_FD_87031 | JGI IMG/M metagenome (GOLD analysis project Ga0114975, IMG submission 87031) | Freshwater microbial communities from Lake Simoncouche, Canada to study carbon cycling - S_130626_EF_MetaG | ecosystem: Environmental > Aquatic > Freshwater > Lake | place: Lake...
GGGGGTATAACTTAACGGCTAAAGTAGTAGGCTTTTAACCTATTAATCAGAGTTCGATTCTCTGTGCCCCTACCATATAAAAATTCTCTGAGTAGCTACACTGGAGTACCGAAATACTTGTTAACGTCGACTGATGCAAGGACCGGCCAGGAAGAGTTGGGCTATCGTAGATTCAAGCGCTACAGAGAATTTCTATATGGTGTCTGTCGCCAAGTGGTAAGGCCTCGGGTTGTGATTCCGATATGCGTGGGTTCGATCCCCATCAGACACCCCAATAAATAATGCAACTTTAGCTGATGTGGTCATAGCGGCGGTTTGAAGGTCCGTTGAAAGAGGTTCGATTCCTCTAGGTTGCACCAATTTTAGGAGTTAGATATGACTGATAGTGGAAAAGGGTCTTCTCCAAGACCATACAGTGTTAGTAACGAAGAATATGCAAACAGATGGGATGCAATCTTCGGACGCGATTTACAAGAACAAGCTCTTGATAATCTGGTAAGAATCAGCGAAGAGCTTGGATTGTATGATTTAAATCTCGATGGCGCAACTGGCAGCGCAGCGGTCTCCAAAACCGAAGGTTGAAGGTTCGACTCCTTCTCGGGGTGCCAGATAAGGAAGATGATGCAGGTGGGATGGTCCGCCGACTGGCCTTGAAAACCAGGTTCTCAGAAATGGGATGGGGTTCGACTCCTCCGTCTTCCGCCAATATAACACGGCCCTAGCCTCTGCGGACTGATCATCCATGCACGCTAGGGTTCTTCTACAGAAAGAGGCAATATGCCAGCAATTTTTTTAGTAAGTGATACGCACTTCGGTCATGCAGGTGTCTGCAAATTCACTGAAGCAGACGGCGTGACAAAAATTCGACCTTGGACCGACCCTGATGAGATGGATGAGGCCATGGTCAAGATGTGGAATGAAACTGTTAGACCAAATGATAAGGTTTATCATTTGGGCGATGTTGTCATCAACCGCAAAGCGTTAGGAATTATGCGTAGGTTGAATGGTGATAAAGTTTTGATACGCGGTAATCATGACATTTTTCGTGATGAAGAGTATAGGGAACACTTTCGTGAGCTGCGTGCATATCATGTAATGAACGGAATGATTCTTTCGCATATTCCAATTCACCCTGAAAGTCTTGGACGATTTGGTGTTAACATCCATGGTCACTTACATACAAATCGTGTAATGAAAAGAGACTTTTTCAGTGACGAATTAATGATTGACCCCAGTTACCATTGCGTGTGTGTAGAACAAACTGGCTTTAAGCCGATTCTCTTTGAAGACGTTATTAAGCGTATTGAAGCAGAAGGCGGAGCAGTAGGTTTTAAGAACGGTAACGGGCCTACAATGTAGAATAATGGAGCGGTCCTATAATGGTATTAGAGCAGATTGCTAATCTGTCGCTCGGCGTAATCCGGGTTCTGAGTTCGAGTCTCAGTCGCTCCGCCATTACAAATCGTAGACGTAATCCTCTAGAATAATTAGCATTTCATCGCTTACTTCTAGACCACGGGTTGCCTTTGCTAAATCTGTATTACGTAATGTAAGACTTTGTTCCAGAAATGAAACAATCATATTGTCACCTTCACTTTGTTTTCGAGTCTTAGATATAGCAAGTTTCAAGTTGGTGATATATCTTGTTTGATTATTAACCTCAGTAAGGTGATGCAGACGTTTCTGTAGAACAGCATCTCTCATTCTTTTCACAAGACTCTCGGTATGCAAATTTATATTAGGTAATACGCCTTTTAGACATTCGGATAATTCCCCGATTGCTTCACTGCGTAGACTAAACCCTGGTGTTATTTCACCGACTTCATCGTATAATCTTCGCTTGTCAGGATCAATAAGGATCTCATAGGCTCTTTTAATTGCCTTGAACCGTTCTTCATCACCGCCTTTATCTGGGTGGTGTTGTTGCGCAAGGGATCGGTAATGTTGCTTGATAAGTTCAGGTGTTGCGTCACGGGGTACGTCAAGCTCTTGATAAAGATCCATTTAGAGTATATAATAGTATAATAAGTTATTTATAATAGGTAAAAAATGAAACCAATCAATATTGACGAGGTCCGGGATTACATTGCTATGCAAACACCAGAAACTAAGATCTATATTGGTGCGGATTCTGAACGTTATAAACGCGACGGTGTATGGTATGCAGATTACACATTAGCCATCGTTGTTCATATTGATGGGTGTCATGGCTGTAAGATTTTCGGTGAAGTGCATACTGAAAATGAATATGATAAAAGAAGTAGCAGACCATCTCTTCGTCTAATGAACGAGGTGTATAAAGTTGCTGAGTTGTATCATAAAATTATAGATGTTATCGGGGAACGCGAAGTACAAATTCATCTAGATATTAATCCTGATGTGAGATACAATAGTAGTATTGTTATACAGCAAGCTGTTGGTTATATTAAAGGTACTTGCAACATTGTACCAATGGTTAAGCCTAAAGCTTTTGCTGCAAGCTATGCTGCGGATAGGTTAAAAGAAGTTTTGGCTGCTTGAAAATAATTAGTGAGAAAAGTATGTAACTTTATAAATAGTTATGTTGCTTTTCTTATTCGATCATAGTAGATTATAATGTTACATACAATTAAGACATTGGCTGATGAACTTCATGCCCTCCTTAGCGAGGACCCTGTCCGCCCCAATATTCCACACATAGATAGGGTTGGAGAGAATAAAGAGATCTTTGTCTTGCGGGATGAGAGTAATAAAGTAAAAGCTATAACGTGTGTAAGTTATCAAAGCACTATTCCTACAACTGAATCTTCGTTGTTTGAATTTACCGGCGCTCCCAATACAGCTATCTTCTATACTATCTGGAGCTATGTTCCGGGTGCAGGTAGATCTCTAATTTTTGATGCAGTTAAACATATACGGGAAACTAATCCTAATATAACACGGTTTGTTACATTGAGTCCTAGAACAGAAATGGCTAGACGCTTTCATACAAAGAACGGTGCATTTGTTTTTAGAGAAAATGAAGAGACAGTTAACTATGAATACGTAGCAGCTTAAATGCGGGTGTGGTGAAATGGTAGACACAGGAGATTTAAAATCTCCCGCCTTGTGCGTGCTGGTTCGAGTCCGGTCACCCGTACCATTTGGTAAAAGAAATAGCGTCTTAGTGGCGCTTTTTTTAATTTGAATGTATAATGATAAAGTGAAAGGATAATTATGAAAGTTGAATTTAACTCTCTGCATTGGGATAATGTCGATAAAGACATGCTCAATGCTCACAAAGAAGTCATGGAGCATTTTTCAATACCCATGAACTACTGGGCTGTTAATATGAATCATGGCAAGTGGATGAATCATATTATGACAAAGTCTGAAAGCGATGTAATTGTCGTAATGGAGCCTGATTGTATTCCTATCAACAAAGATAAACTTATAGAATATATTCGACATGCGTTCTATCATGAAACGTTTGTTGGTATTGCTCAAGTATCAAATCATATTCCTCCTAAGACTCATATCTACGCTGCACCAGGCATGTACGTAATGTCTAAAAAAGCATATCTTGCATTAGGTAGCCCGTCTTTTAGCGAGACTCCTAGATCAGATACTGCAGAAGAAATTTCCTATATTGCTGAAAGCATCGGTATGCGTTATCGTGCACTTATGCCAACTCACTTTGAACGAGAGCCTGCAGAAGGTCTCTGGCCTCTAGCCGCATTAGGTTATTATGGTACGGGTACTGTTTTTGATAATGCTATCTATCATCTGTACCAATCTAGAATGGCAGAAAATATAGAACTCTTTATTAACAGGTGTAAAAACGTAAAGAGTGGTACGCTGGATACAAGTAAGTTTTATTCCTCTACCTTATTTAAATACGAAGGAAGAATTGTACGATGAGAGTTCTATTCCATGTCAATACGTTAAATTTTAGAGGCACAACTGTTGCAGTTACAGACTATGCAAGATATAATCAAGAAATTTTAGGTAATGAAAGTATTATTGCTTATAACGCTAGTCTAGGTTACGAAAAAGACATGGGAACTGAGATGGCAGTTCTCAATACCCTCAAAAAGACTTTTAATGTTATAGGGTATAGAGAAGGAGACTTTGCTTGTATTATTGATAAAGAAAAAGCTGATGTTGCTTATTTTTTAAAAGCAGGTCATAAAGAAGAAGAGATGATACCTAATGTGAAGACTGCTGTTCATGCTGTTTTTCAATATTATGATCCACATGGTTCAAGATACGCTTATATTTCTGAGTGGCTATCTAAAAAAATGTCACACGGTAAAGTTCCATACGTACCACATATTGTTGACCTTCCATCCCCTACGAAAAACTACAGAGAACATTTTAATATTAGACCTGATCAAATTGTAATCGGTAGGCTGGGTGGGTACTATACCTTTGATCTAGATTTTGTTAAGAAAGCAGTAGAAAAAATTGTATTACGCGACGATCGGTTTGTATTCCTCTTTCTAGGTACAGTACCTTTTATTACTCACTCCAACGTACATTATTTTACGGAGACAGGTGATCCGCAAAAGAAATCTAACTTTATTAATACATGTGATGCAATGCTTCACGCTAGACAGCGAGGTGAAAGTTTTGGCCTCTCTATTGCTGAATTTTTATCTCAAAATAAACCGGTATTGGCATGGGAAAACGGCCACGATTTAAATCATCTAGAAATGCTAAAAGATTCGGGAACTCTTTATAACGAAGATAACTTAATCGAGAAACTAACTAACATTCAAGAGATAAATAATGAAGAATGGTATAAACGCGTAGAAGCTTTCAAGCCTGAATCTGTTATGAAAAAATTTAATGAGGTATTTTTATTATGAGTGAGTATCAAAACATAGTTTTTAAAAGAGTTACGACACCGCAGGAGGCAGAAATGCTTCGGGTTATTCGTAATACTTGCAAAGATTTTATGACTCGAAGCAATGCACATATTACCGAAGAGCAGCAGAAAGAATGGTTTCTTACTGCCCATGAAAAATATAATTTATTTCTCGCGTATGAAATTCAGCATGGCGCATGTATCGTTGATGTTGGGTATGGATTAGTACACAAGAATGCAGACGAATCGTTGTTAACAGGTGGTCTACTACCTGGTTACAGAGGTAAAGGTGTTGGTCAATTGCTGTTTAAATTCTTGTTGAATTCCTGCGATAGATCAAAACCAATAAGGTTAGAAGTTTTAAAATCGAATACAAAAGCGTTCATCGTTTATATCAAGCTAGGGTTTGAAGTCATCGGTGAAACAGACAAAATCTATCACATGGAGTATAAGTATGATTCCCCTATTTAAAGTAAGAATGTCAGATCAGGCTAGCGAAGATGTTGCAAAAGTCCTCTCTTCTGGCTTCATTGGTCAAGGTACAGTTGTTGATCAATTTGAAGATCAACTTTGGGCAGCACTAGGTACAAGAACAAGACCTGTAACGGTTAACTCGTGTACAGCAGCTATTGATCTTGCCCTTGAATTAATTAATCTCCAACCCGGAGACGAAGTTATTTCTACCCCGCAAACATGTTTTGCAACAAACGTTGGTCCAATTCATCGCGGTGCTGTAATTAAATGGGCAGATATTGACTCATTAACAGGGTTAATCGATCCTGCATCTGTAAAGAAACTTATAACTCCTAAGACAAAAGCTATCATTGGTGTAAACTGGGCAGGTAAATTATGTGACTATGCTGCGCTTAAGAAGCACGGTATACCAGTCATTGAAGATGCTGCTCATTGCTGGGAAAGTTTTATTGAAGATAAAAATACATTAGATAGAGGCGACTATATCTGCTATAGCTTCCAAGCTATTAAATTCCTTACTGCAGGTGATGGTGGTATACTTGTTTGCCCTAAGAAAGATATACCTACCGCAAAGATGTTACGTTGGTATGGTTTAGATCGTACAAAAAATGAATCTTTCCGTTGTACACAGAACATTACTCGAGCAGGGTTTAAGTATCATATGAATAACATTAACGCTGCAATTGGAATAGCTAATATTCCTGAAGCAGCTGATTCTGTTATTAAGGCGAGAGAAAATACTGCTTTTTATATTAAAAATGTACATAATAAAAACTACATTTTACCGCAATGGGATGAAAAGCACTCTTACTGGTTATTAAGTATGCATATCTTACAAAACAAACGTGATCAGTTTGTACGGTATATGAATGAGTTTGGCGTTGAGGTAAGCCCTGTACATTTTAGAAATGATCAGTATGATTGTACAACTCAATACAGTGAAGGCCCATTACCTGGTGTAGATTCATTTTCTAAGACTCAGATCTGCATTCCTAATGGTTGGTGGTTAACTCCTGCAGATAGAGATCACATTACAAAGATGCTTGTTGATTTTGATTAATTATGACTGTTCTTGTTATTGGTGGTGAAGGTTACATAGGAACGCATTTAATACAACATCTACAGAAATCAAATGTAGATGTTGTTAGCTATGGTAATCGTTTAAATGATTATGATAAGCTACCAGCTGATTGGCTAAGCCGGTTTAGTGATATTGTACTACTTGCTGGGCACTCTAGTGTACAAATGTGTGTGGGTAACATTCGACACCCCTGGCGTAACAATGTACGGAATTTTATTAATCTTGTTAATAAGACATCTCCAAGTACACGCATTCTCTATGCAAGCAGCTCTTCTGTGTACGGTAGTAATGATATAAAAATGTATACAGAAGAGGATCTGTGTCTAGATGTTATTAACAATTACGACATAACTAAAGTTACCTTAGATCTAGCAGCTCAAAAATTTATAAAAGAAGGTCGTCATATTTTGGGTATGCGATTTGGTACTGTTAACGGAGGGTCGCCGGTCATTAGAAAAGATTTAATGATTAATCTAATGGTACATACAGCGTTAACCGAGAAAAAAATTGTTATAACGAATAAGAGTATTAAGCGACCGGTACTTGCATTAAACGATCTATCAAGAGCAGTAGAATGTATATTAAAAGCGCCTGTTTTTATTCCGGGAATGTTTAATCTTGCGTCTTTTAATTCTACAGTAGAGCAATTTGCATGGGGTGTGGAAGAACTTACAGGAGTAAGCATTCACGATGCCGGCGTCACGGAAGGTGTATATAATTTCTCTATTGATACATCTAAGTTTAAGTCTCTGTATAACTTCACATTCGATGAAACGATTACAACTACAATTCAAGATGTAATCGATTGTTATGAGCTTAGAAAACCTAAAGTGGTAATCAGAAACGAAATTTTTAATTATGATTGATTATTTAATTGTTATATACAAAAACTACGACCTACTTGAACTTCAATTAGAAAACTTTGAAAGACGTTTTAAGCATAAAAACTACCGTCTCGTTGTAATCGATAATACACCTGATGGAGAAAAGAAAAAAATAGTTGTACCTAACTATGTTAACTTTATACCTATTCCAAGCTCACCTACCTTTGATGGTATCTCGCATGGCCATGCTATCAACGAAGGTCTCAAGCACTGCACATCTCCTATTGTAGGTATTATTGACTCTGACTTCTTTATCATGGACGAGAATATTCAAGAATATGTTCTGGATAAATTTAATCAAGGTTATAAAGCAGTTGGGTGTGAGTTTAATGATGGTCAAGATACAAAACAATGGGTACAAAAGAACCCAGAAAACTTTACTGACATTCCTTGCTGTTATGGCGCTTACTATGACTTAGAGCTAGCCAAATCTAATTCGTGGATTATTACTCAAGATGAAGTCAATACAAATGCTGCATCTGGTTTTGTTGAAGTTGGTTATAGAATTAGACAGCATATTCTTAACAACAAAATTAAGACATTAAGCTGGAAAACTAAATCTAATCAGTATGGTAATTGTTTCTTTGAGAGTGAAGATGGAACAATAATGGGGCTACACTATGTTGCAGGTTCTCATAGACGGTGGAATAGTAAATCCATGGATGAGATTCGCGGTATGATTCACAATACCTACAAACCACTTTCTAGATGTCTATGCTGTAATAGTGATAATCTAGAGCTTGTACTTGATCTTAATTGTCAACCGCTTGCTAACAGCTACCTTAAGTCACCGACCGAAACAGAATACTCTTACCCGTTGGGTATTAACTACTGTAACGAATGTACGCATATTCAGCTTACACATGTTGTTGATCCTGATCTTCTGTTTAAAAATTATCTATATGTTAGCGGTACAAGTCAAACACTTAGAGATTACTTTAAATGGTTTGTTGACTTTTCTGGTAAATATACAGAAGGTAAAAAGATACTTGATATAGCATGCAATGATGGTACGCAGCTTGATGCATACAAGGTAAAGGGGTATGACACATATGGTATTGATCCTGCTGAAAATCTTTACGAGCTAAGCTCTAAGAATCACAATGTAGTACGTGACTACTTTACATCTGCAAATCAGTTTGATACCAAATTTGATATTATTACTGCACAAAATGTATTTGCTCATAACTCCTACCCGCTAGCATTTTTAGAATCTTGTAAGAATGCATTAAGTAAAGACGGGTGTATCTTTATACAGACTTCTCAAGCCGACATGGTAAAGAATAATCAATTTGATACTATCTACCATGAGCACATTTCTTTCTTTAGTGTAAAGTCATTCTGTACTCTTGCTCATCGCGCTGGATTAAATGTCATCGATGTAGTACGTACTCCTGTACATGGTATCAGTTTTGTATTCGTATTGTCTAAAGATGCTCCGGATAGGTCTGAAGAGTTTATTGCAATGGAAGAACAATTATCGTATCGTAAGATGTTTCAATATGCTGCAAAGTGTAAAGAAATAGTTAAAGAGACTAAAAGTATGATTAGTTATCTTAACCAGCAAGGGTATAAGATAATTGGTTATGGTGCAGCAGCAAAAGGAAATACGTTCCTTAATTTCGCTAAATTTAATCTAGAATATATTGTAGATGATAATCCACTTAAGCATAACATGCTAAGCCCAGGGTCTAGAATTCCAATCTGTTCTCCAGACTTCCTTTTAGGTGAACCAGATAAGATTGTTATTGTTCCGCTTGCATGGAATTTCTTTACTGAGATAGCTAATAATGTAATGAAACGTAAAAAAGATAAAGTTAAATTTTTGAAATACTTCCCTGAAGTTAAATTATATGATCCAAAAGACTTTACTATCACACCTGTATAACGAAGAGTACTTATTGCCTTGGTGGTTGGAACATCATAAAAAAATGTTCGATCATGGGGTTATAATCGACTATAATTCAACCGATCGCTCAATTGAAATAATCAGAGACATTTGCCCTACCTGGGATGTTGTTACAACCAAAAATGAATTCTTTGGTGCAAAGGTTATTGATGATGAAGTATCAGACGTTGAAAATAATTATGCGGGTTGGAAAGTATGTCTTAATACGACAGAATTCCTAATTGGTAATCTAGATACTCTTAGCCCAGAAATTAATTCTGGGGTTATTATTCCATGCTATTCTATGGTTGATAACAACCCGGAAGATAAACCTAGTTATTCACTTCCGCTTATTGATCAAAAATATTTTGGTATAAAACCTGACCCGCAGATTCGTAGACCAAGGTATATGCATAATAAACATTATTACATGTACCCATTGGGTAGGCATATAGATCAGTCTCCTACTACAAACGACTTAGCAATACTTTGGTATGGTTGGGCGCCGTTTAACGAGTATATAATCAAGAGAAAATTACAAATACAAACCCGTATGCCTACATCGGATAAATTAAATGGATTGGGTACACAGCATTTAGTCGATAGAAACAAATTACAAGCTCAGTACCTCAACTACTTAAATAGAGCTACTGACCTAAGAGAAGAACTGGGGAAAATATAAATAATTTTTAATATACTTCTATTAAGGTCAACATGAACGTAGCATTAATTTTTGCAGGTATTTCTTTTGGTTATAAATCGGATAGAGATTTTAGACACTGCTTTCCCAACATATCGAAAAATTTAATTGAACCGCTTAAAGCTGAACATGTTGTAAAGACGTTTTTGTATACGTATAACAATGAACATCTAGAAGCATTAAAAACAACATACAATGCAGTAAAACTTGAATCTATTCCGTTTGAGGGTAGTAAGCAAAATCTTACTAGAAAAAGTGCATTTGAAATGGTAGATGGTGAGGATATTGATTTTTACATAATGCTTAGATTTGATCTACATTTTAATTATAACTTAAACCAATTTAATCTTAATTTTGATAAATTTAACTTTACCTCCAGAGAAGGGGGAGGATATTGGGATAACCAAAAATTTGTAGGTGATACATTTTATGCTTGGCCGAAACGTCTACATGAAAATGTAAGGCAAGCATTTAATGACATACAAAGACATGACCCTAATCATATGCATAATTTTTATTCCGTTCTAACAAGAATAATTAGTACGGATGAAATTCATTTCATGAGTGAGGAACCCCAGCTAAGTGGACATCTTTTAAACACAATTTGTACAAGAGATATTGTAGCCAGACTCAGAGGAGTGGTTCCGCTGCATGAGGAAGTGTTAACAAGATTCTCATAAAAAGGATTTAAATGATTAATGTAGTTATTCCAATGGCTGGTAGAGGTCAACGATTTATTGAGAGTGGGTATGATAAGCCTAAGCCGATGATTGATGTAGTTGGTGTTCCAATGATTAAACGGGTAATTGATTCACTTACATCTAAACACAATGAATGTAATTTTATTTTTATTGCATTGAAAGAACATTTAGATAACGGACTTCAAGAATTTCTTGAGCAACAGGGTACAATTATTCCGTTAGATATTGTTACTGAGGGGGCTGCGTGTACTACATTAATGGCTCTTCCTTACATTAATAATTCTACGCCGCTAGTTATTGCAAATTGTGATCAATATCTTGAATGGGGCTTTGACGACTTTTTGGAGAAATCAAAAGATCGTGATGGGTCTTTAGTAGTATTTAATTCTACCAACCCTCATCACAGTTATGCTAAAGTTAAGAAAGGCCAAGTTATTGAAGTAGCTGAAAAGAAAGTTATTTCCGATAAAGCTTGTGCAGGTATCTATTACTTTCAACGCGGTAATGAATATATTGAAAGTGTTATTATGATGATTGCTAAAAACA
>Ga0114975_10003143_pt1 | contig 11094 bp, 10 predicted proteins | sample S_130626_EF_Meta_FD_87031 | JGI IMG/M metagenome (GOLD analysis project Ga0114975, IMG submission 87031) | Freshwater microbial communities from Lake Simoncouche, Canada to study carbon cycling - S_130626_EF_MetaG | ecosystem: Environmental > Aquatic > Freshwater > Lake | place: Lake...
CGATAGAGATGTAGTCTCCTGACTTGGTTTTGGCGATTGCCTCGTAGTTTTTCATATTGGTAATTTTGTTATTGGTTAAGTCGCGTTGGCGATGTGAGAAAACTAGGCATTGCCTATGGAAAAGAAAAGCTCTTTTTTTGCATGTCGTGTAAATAGATGCAGAATCCTTTATTCTATAAAGGATTGCGGCTGAAAAATAGTTTCAGAGGAACCGATAAAAATTGCACTGCTTGCCATCTTTGACCGATTTTCTTCTCGAAATGACTCCCTCATCGGTCAGATTTCTCATGTTCCTGCTGGCAACTGTCATGCTGATCTTGATGCCCTGATCTTTCATCTTGTCGATGTAGTCATAGATCGTGAACTCGTCCGGTTGGATCGGTTGTAATTCGGCTGCCTGCTCTTTGATATAAGCATCGAGCGCGCTCAGATGATTCCTTGTGGCGAGATCCAAGCCTCGCCCTCTTTTGTTACATGCCATATTTTTGTGTCCCCTGTTTTGGTGTTGATGATTCCGTAAGCGAAACCTTGCCGCCATCCGAGTTTAGCTGTGTATCTGTCAGCGTATTCCATCTGCTCGATGTCGCCGATGCAGCCGATCGAGAACGCTTCTCCGCCGTCGATGTGACGCCCGGTGTATTGGTTCGGCGTGTGGACGTGTCCATGCACGCACGGGCCGTATCGCTCGAAGTGCATCTTCGCCGGGTTCACTCCGCTGTGGAACCCATGAATGAACTTCGGCCCGCCTTCTGGCAAGCGCAGGTAGTTTCCGACCTTGTAGGCAATCCACTTGATCTTGCGCTTTGTGAACTGTCGCTGCGCGGATTCGACGAGTCCTTGGCAATGCTCGCGCAAGACGCCGTTGGTCGTGGTGTGAGCCATCTGCCAGATCCGATCGTCGTGATTCCCTAGCGTGAGGAAGTTGGGTTGAAAAGCATCGAGGAAAGCGATCCCAGCGGAGAAGTCCTCCGACAATCCACCGGCCTTCTCATCTGGACTGGCGCCTCCTCGAAGTGGAGCGAAGTCGAAGTTGTCGCCGAGGTGGATCGTGTAATGCGGCTTCCAGTCGGCTTTGAATTTGAGAAGTATCTTCAATGACTCCTGATGAACCATGCTCCCGTGATTGTCGGCAGCGACGATGAATTTCTTAAAGCTCATGTTTTAGATTTTAAGTTTATCCCAAGCTGGGAAGAAGATTTCTTCCATGCACCGCACCACCGATTCCTGATCGTAATTCTGCATCCAGCCGACTCCTGACAGAAGCAGGGAGGCTTCCATCATCTCGTGGCGCAGAGTCTCTTTTTTCGCCTTGTCGTTTTTTATTAGATCAGAGATCCAAATGGTTTTTGAGTCGTGTTCGTATTGACCGTAAGCGTTCTCAAGTTTGCCGACGCGGATCTTCACGTTCTGACCCGCGATTTTGATTTGTTTGGGTAGGGTCATCGGTGTCTTGGTTGTCGATCTCAAACGTTAGTTCTGCGTGCAAAGTGCCATCGGCAAGTCTCCATGCCGCAGCCTTGAGACAATCGTAGCACTTCAGCCTTGAGCGAGTCGATCTGCGTCTCCTGCATGGCTAGAATCCTGTCCTGCGCTTCGAGGCGGCTTTTCATGAACTGGTAGAACGTCGTGGCGAGCGTCCCGACTGTTGCGCAAAGAACGCCGAACCCAGAGAGGATCCAAGAGATAGGGATTTCGATGATGCCTGTGGCAAGAGTTTCCATATTTAGATTGTGGCTTGAAAGTGCATTGCGTCGCGGCCCCATGCGGATCCAGCGCAGCTCCATCCCTCGGCGGCGAAGATCTCTATGACCTCGATCGGCATAGTGGCTGAGACCGGCCATGCTTGGCGGTTGCGGTTGGTCGATGGGTCGAGGTCGATCGCGGCTCCGCGGGCGTGGAGCGATGGGAGTGATCCACCGCGCATCGGTCGGTCGTTATAGACTCCTGCATATTGCTTGAGCGCGTAGCGTCCCTGCGGGATCTCTGAGAGCTTGGAGATGATCCGTTCGAGTGAGTCGGCGACCTTGTGATGGCACCTGATCGTCTTAACCGGCTTGCCATCGTAGCGCACGCCGTAGCTGCTGACATCTATGTTGACGAGTTGCTCCTCGTCCCCGGGCGATCCGTAGAAACCCTGAAGGGCGACTTGGCTTGTCGATGGCCAGATGGTTGTCGCGGGTCTGAGCTTTCTCAGATACTCCTGACAAGCAGCGATCGACCGAGCGCCCCAGAACCCGTCTGGAGTCGCGCCGATCTTCTCTTGCAGTGCTTTGATCTCTTGGAGATTCATCTGCCTGCGTCGCGTGCTTTGATTAGACCGATGCCTGCGGTGACTGCTGCGAAGGCGCCGACAAGGTCAGCAGATTCGCCGTTGATGAGCTGGATGGCTACATTCGCCAAGGTGGCGAGAACTGTGAGGATTCCGAGTGCTGTTGTTTTCATGATTCGATTTCTGGTTCTGGTTCTGGAGCGGGTTCTGGTTCTGGAGGTGCGACGAAGATGACTGTGCCGTCTGGTTGAGGCTGGAACATGATGAAGTCAGGCAAAGCGAGTCCATCGGCTTGACCTAGTGCTGAGATTGCCGAGTAGAACGTAGCATAGACCGTGAGAGCGTTGTCTGCGTTCGTGCCGAACACGTCCATGATTGCTTGCTGCTCGCCAGCGGTGTTCGCCTTGGCGAAAGCGTTCGACATCATGGATTTGATGAAACTGATCGCCTCGGTATTGATCGCGTCGATCTCGTTGGCTAGTTTCTCTGCTGGTGATTTTTGGATGAGTGACATGATGTTTTAAGCAATTTTGCGAATGATCAAATAAGACCCCTGCCCGACTGTTGTTGTTGTTGCTGAGGATGTATTTTGTGCCGCAGTGAGTTGATAGGTATTAGTTCCACTTGTGACAACTAAGATTCCACCGCGTTCGTGGTTATCAGCGTTGGCTGTCGCACCCCAAGGTCCACCACCAGCTGGTGCAGTATTAACACCTGCAATGCGCGATGGTGATGAGCCGTTGCCATATTGTCCTCGATACCCGCTTATTACAGGAGCGGCTCCTTCAAGGATTGATGGGGTGACTTTTGAATTTGCTGAGTTTGCCGTGAATCTAACAAACGCATCTATCGAATAAGTGCCTATCGGCAGAGCCACAGATAAAATAACGGTACCTGTTGCATCATTCGTGTAAGATACGCTGCTTGCAAGAATCCTGTAATAAAGCTGACCTCCATATCGAGTATCAGCAAGAGCGCGAGTCATCGCGCTTGTGTCGTTCGTAGCTGCCTGACCTGTGAGTTCAGTCTGACCGCTGAAGGTCTTATTCCCTGCGATGGTCTGTGCGCCTGTGAGCGCGACGTAGAGCGTATCGAAATACGTTTTGAGAAATGCCTTGAGATTAGTGAATGTGACCTTCTTCAGTCCGAAAGATGCTGCGCTGTCGGTGATCGGGATCTCGTCTGCGTCAACTGGTGTTGTCTTCGATGTGGCGGCTGTGATGAGTGAGGCGATCCGTGCGCCTGTCTCGTCGCCAGTGTTCGTGCCGCTATTCGTGCCAGTGATGTCAGAAGTTAATGCGACTGTGCCTGCATTGTTTGGAAATGCAATCGCTCGGTTTGCTGTCGGGGAGTGGGAGAGCGTGGTTGTATAAGTGCCGTTGAAAAGTTTAAATGTTGAGCGGGATCTGATGTAGGCGTTAGTTCCTTGGGTCTCAATAACAGCGTCACTTCCGCTTGTATAGATGTGTGCAAAGTTGCCAGATGTGGAGATGGTTGCACTACCTCCGTTTGTAGAAATGCTACCATCATAATTAATAGATCCGACAAAGCCTTCGTCAGCACTATCGAACTGCATAAAACTGCCTTCAAACGAATATAACTTACATGCTACTCCAGAACCTGTTTGGAAATTACCACCATTTCCTGTATCACTTGATCCATACACTCCGTCTCCAGAATCACTGTCTCCACGCACTCCAGTTCCCGAAGTGCTATTTCCTTGAATACCAGTGCCGCTAGGAGCGATTCCAGTAACAGCATTAAAAGCTCCAGATGGAGATGTAACGCTTAACTGTCCAGTAAATACAGGATCTTCAATCGGAGCTGCACCAATATCAGCAGGAGTAAGAGGGTCACTTCCACCGATTGCGTGAGTCTGTGCGTGCAGCGGAAGGGTCTGGCTCGTTCCGAATAGTAGCTGATGATTGTTTGCAAAACCAGTCGTTCCAATTCCTCCAGAATCGACAAGAGTTATTGGGAATGTAAAATATGCGTTAGCTGTCCCGCCTCCAGTCAATGTTGGTGTTCCAGATATCAACCATAATTGGAAATTTTCTGATATGTCACGATCTTGCAGGAACAGTTGCTGACCTTCTTGAATGAATCCTAAGAAGAATTCAATGTCGTCAGCATCTTGATTCTTGTGCGACACGTTAATGCTAGTTGCACTGATCTGAGTAGCATTGTTCCAAATAACATGACCATCGGTTGGATTGCCAGTAGTTATCGTGGTCTTGGCTCTATAATGCCAAGCGGTTGTCGAAGATCCAGATGCTCCAGTTGCTCCAGTTGCTCCAGTAGCACCCGTAGCACCCGTAGCACCCGTAGCTCCGGCTGGGCCGGTTGGTCCTTGGTTGAGATTAATGATTGAGATTCCGTCGCCAGTTGATCCGACCTCGACGACTGCGACCGGCTGACCGTTCGATTCGACTTGAACGGTTGAGACCGCTCCGCTACTCGATTGCACTTCGACGATTGCGATGCTCATGATTAGACGCGGGTGACAAGATCCCGGAACTTGATCGTTCCGCCGGTGATGAAGATCGTTCCTGCGCTGCTCGGCAGGTCAAGGACTAAGTCCCAGTAGTAAATCCCTGCCGTGATGCCTGTCGTTGCGACGTTGATCCGGATGATCCCGTTCGCTGGCGTCGGGATGGTCGGTGCTAAGTTCAGCAGGACGGTGCGTGATGTCGGCGTGGTGCGCACTTGTGCGCGTGCTGTGTAGCCGGTCAGATTGACTGCGGCTCCCGCAGAATTGAGGCATGTGAAGCTCGCAGTGAAAGTCTCGCCTGCGTGGGTGTCGAAGTTCGTTCCGGCCATTGATCTGCCCTTGCCATGATTTCTGAGGATGGCAAGACTATTTCCATAGAAACGCGCCTTCGCTAAATTGCGTGACGTTGCCTAGTCCGTCCGAGTAGGAGATCGGGATGATTTTGACGCCTGAGGTGTTAGCTGGAAGCGTCGGAGCTGAGAACGGACCAGTGACGCCAGTGATAGATCCGGAGGTCACTGCTGCCTTGAGATAGGTGTAAAGCGCAAGCGGTGGCGTGACGACCATGTTGATAGCTATTGAGAAGTCCACGCCGTTGTTGTAGGTGTTGCGCCCGTAAGCTGTTGAGTCATAAGATCCGGTCGGGTCGAGGTATTGCTCGGCCCCGGCGACCGTTGGGCGGATCGCGATGACTTGAGAATGGTCTGAGATCGTCGCGACTCCGGCACTGCTAATATCGCATCTGAATTGGTTTCCTGTTTCGACCCAATGAGTGACAGTACTCTGTGTAAATGGAAATGTCCCACCTAGTGCCACAGAAGTCATCTCGATCTCTGTTTCTACTTCTTTTCCTTCATACATGACCGAACGTGTGAAAGCTGTTCCGCCATTAAGTGAATTTCCGTAAGCTGTCGAGGTTGCCGTGAAAGTATTTCTTCCTGTTGCTGATGGAGTGTATGGAGGTGCTGCACCGCCCGGACATGAAAGGTTCAATGTCCATGCTGTTCCTGTGAATGGTGCCGTGACGCGAACGATGCAGAACGAAGGGGAGGCGGTTGACTTTGTGAAAGATGCTGTGCCTGCACCCGGACCAGCAACCACGACTGCCACGCCGTCGTAAGTTCCGCTGACTCCTCGATAGCCGGTATTGATGACCTCTGTGCCGTTATACTCGACTGTAAAGATGTCTGGCACTGTGTAAGCGTCAAAAGTCAATGTGACGAGACCGGTTGCACTGCCAAGATCAACGATATATTCGCTATTTCCCGGTCCTCCATCTGTGACTATTGCTGTGCAAATTATCCTCTCATCCAGAGGGATGGATCCAGCCGGAGCTGTCATGATGACATCGGTATCATCCGACCATTCCAAACTTCCGTTTGAGTTGACTAATACATTGAACCGAGGATCTTCGCATGCCCATTCATATTTTTTAATCTGCTTAAACCATCCGCTAGGGATGTCGTCGTTGGTTGCTGTCTCGATGAGCATGTTTCGACTTGATCCACCGGCGAAGCGAGGCTGCGCTCTGTTTGATGGAAAATTGCCAGTGATTAGAGGTTGCATCGGAACGGCTTGTCCTCCGTTTGTCCGTGCAGTGTTGAAGATGCTAGTTGTGGCAGCGGTCAGATCAATGACAACTCCTGCCTCGATGCTCATGTCTCCGATGTTTGAACGAGTGGTTGTAAATTGGCTCATATGTAGCTGATGTTATCTTGTGAGGTCTTGCGGATCTTATCGACGAGAGTGCGGTAATCGTTGCGCGGTGGCGCTCCTAGTTGGATCGTAGTCCTGCCGCTCTCGATCTCGATCGTCTCGCCTGAGACGAGTGCGCCCATGGTTGAGAAAGCTGCCAGAGAGTTTGTGATATTGACCTTGGTTCCGACGTAGCGCGTTGCACCGACATCCTCCTGTTCCAGAACGATCTCGCCTGCGTAGGGTAGCCAGTTCTGCGTCAGTCGTAGGAAGTCAGCGAGTCCTGCCGGTGGGTTGATGAATGAATAGTCGGCTGCTTTGTAAAGTGTGCTTGATCCCGCTGAATCTGGAGTTGCGAATCCTGAGAAGCTAAATGTTTTGAAATAGACTCCTCCATAGGTTCCATAGGTAGGACTGCTGTATCCGGTTGCATAAAGCGTTAAACCAGCCGGAGCGAGATATTTTGCCTCTCCGATATATTTATCGTTCAGGTCATAGTAAGAATCGAAAAGACTCATGGTGCCGCTGACTGTGCATTCGACATAAGGGATTTCTGTCCAGTCGGCAGGTTGTCCAGATGTGAGGATGCTGTAACCGATCAACTCTTTTCCGCTCTTGTCGGTTATTTTTGGAGCTGGCCATCTGATATTTGCAGTAGGCCATGAGTAATCATTGGTAGGCCAATCATCAGACGAACTCCACAAGACGTAAGAACTGGGACCAACACTAATTGGGATTCTAGTTATTCCTGCTGCAAGTGCCGCAGCCACGCAAGCGCTGTCTGAATCGTGAGCAAGGGTCAAGATGTTCGTGCTTTTCACGATCGTCTGCGTCTCGAAAAGGTCGTTGGGAAGGAAGGTGTCAAGCTCTGGTCCTGCTATCGTGATGACCTGACGCTTGGTGATGTCCTTACCTGTCGGAGCTGTTCCTGATGTCTGATTATTGAAGACCGTTCTTCCTGTTACGTTGCGAGTGACTGCCGGAAGCGTGACTTGGCTGACTTCAAGCTCGATGACTGGGTTGATGTCGATCGAGGTGATCGGTGCTGTGTCTTCGTTGAATGTAGTCGTGGTGCAGGTCGGACGGCGGACGACTCGCATCGCAGCTGGTTTTACCGAATAGTCAAAAAAGACCATCGCATCTGGAACGAGTCGGATGAGTTCGGCAAGTGCCTGCCCGCAGGTTGATTGATTGAGCGTGATGCGTGGGTATTCTTGCATCGCGGTGACTGTCGATCCTCCAGCGATGTTTGCGATCGGACATCCGAGAGCATTAGACCGATTGATGACTGACTCGATGCTCGTCTTGAGATCTTGACCAAGTGATGCGCTGCCGAAGACGAACGAGATTCGTTCGGCTGATATGCCGGTGCCATCTTCGATCTGTGAAGTGAATGGAACCTTCTCAAGAAACCACCACGGCCCTGAGACCGTGACCTGATGCTCCTGCGAGTCGCCTCGAATAAAGCTGCGGACGTTTGTGACGTTGCCGTGGAAGAAACGAACGCCATCTCGATAAAGTGCCATCTCCTGCCTGAGTGATGGAAGGCTTGAATCTGGAGAAGGGATGTTCGATGGATTCGGTGGCTGTGCAACTTCGTATTTGATAACCACTATCCCGGATGATCCGTTTGCACCGATACCAAGATCTTTTGATTTAAATAAACCCGCTCCTCCTCTGCCAGTATTAGGCACGACTGAGACGTCGGGTGTCAGTGAACCACCCCCACCGACCGCGTAGGTCGTTGCTGTCCCTGTGATCGAGTTGGAGAGACCAGCACCGCCATCGGCGATAGCTGATGAACGATTTGTTCCGGCGGCTCCAGCTCCTCCTCCTGTGCCGAAGTTTGTTGATGAGCTGGATCCACCGATGTTGCCTTGACCGACAACTCGCGTTCCTCCTGCACCTCCAGAAGTGCCACCGCCACCAGATCCACCATTGCGGCCTGCGACTGCGGTTGTGCCTGAGACGCTCGCACCGGCTCCTCCTCCTGTGGTCACGACTGTCGAGCCGATTGATGAGGCTCCGCCGTCAGATGCTGCTGTTTGCGTCAACTGTGCCATGCCACCGGCTCCGACTGTGATTGCGTAAGTTCCAGCCGAGAGCGTTGTCGAGCCGGTCAGATAGCCACCTGCACCGCCACCACCGCCTGATCGGTTCGAGGAGTTCGCACCGCCTGATCCACCGCCACCGACGACGAGATACTCGACCGTGCCGCCATTTGTGACGACAAACGATCCGCTTGTTCTGAAGATGTGCGTGCGGTAGTTGCCTGAGTCGGTTATATCTCCTCCTGTGGCGACGACTTTCTGCAAGACGTATTGTGCGACTTTCGTGTCGCTAGTCAGGATGCCCGGTGCGGTCGCTCTAACTTTGAGCGTCGATGGGTTGGCGATCGTGAGCGTGCCACCGTTGGCGACCGTCGGACTGGATCCGGTCGGGTTGCTGCCGTCGGTCGTGTATCTGATAGTCGCACCAGCAGTTGCGCATGCAACGACGACGTTGACCGTGGAGCCTGTTCTGATTGATGAGTCGGGTGTGACTGTCGGCGTGGCGGTAAAGACCTGAGAAGAGGCATCCTCGACGACGATTGAGATGTTCAACTCGTCGGCTTCGAGGCTGCGGAAGTTGACGTTCGCAGCAGTGATTTTGCGATACTCAAGAGAGCGAGCTGTCTCGTCCCATCCTTGACCAGTTTCTCCTTCGATTGTCCAGTTGGTCTGCATGATTATCTTGCCGAGGTAGCTCCGGGCGTTCTACCTTTTAACGCGTTTATCTGATTCTGCAAGGAAGCATTTTGAGCTTTGAACTCCTGCATGATCGTCGTGAGCTGAGTGACCTTCTGGCTGTTATCAGTAATCGCTGTGCGAATAAGTGGTCCGAGTTGCGCAAGCGCTCCAGAGTTTGAACTGATCTCGTTCATTGTCACTTTGCCATCTTCAAGATTCTTCTTGATGGTATTAAGTGCCTCCTGCTCCTTCGGTGTTGATGCAGCTAGATCATCTGTGATGCGTTTAGTCTCGCTTGCAATTAACTTGCTGCGCTCTTCGATCTGGGCTGCTGCTGCTCCGATTTCTTCAGTAGATGCTGCCTGAGTGATAGTTGTGACTGCCGCCTGAACATTCTCTCTGGTCATCCGCAGATTCTCTTCGACCGTGCTTAACTCACCCCATGATGCGTCAATAGCTGCGGTGCTTTTTGACATGTTGTCTTTGAGTTGACTGATTTTGCTGCGTAAAGATTCGAGTTCCGCATCAATTCTTCCTGAATCAAGAGTTGATTGAGCTGCCTCAGATCTTTGAATCGACTCGGGACTCTTGCGAGCAGTAAGCCCACCTTCTCCGATTTGATAGGGACTTATGAAATTTCCTATCCTGTTCAATAAATTAGTTTGTGAGGCCAGCTTCCTTGTCGCTTCAAGTCGAGCTTCGGTGGCTCTTAGGAGTTTTAAAGTGGCTCCTAGTTCATTAAATGAGTTTTGCTTTTGCTCCTGACTCTTATCTACTGTTTCAGATGCAATCAAAACAGCATCCTCAGCAAGTTTGATTTTGAGTTGCTCTGCTGCAATCGCCTGATTTACCTCCTCTTGCCTGCGCCTTGCATCTTCGGCAGCTTGCTCAGATTGGCTCTTGAATGCGTCGGTCGATTCTCCGCGCATTTCCATGAGTATCTTCTCCGCATCATAGAGAGCGTTGTATGAGTCACTGACTGACTTATTGAGTTTCAGTTGATTCTCCGCAGTATTGTTTAACTGCTGTGCAAATCTTTGAGCTTCTGTCGCTGCGTCTTCAATCTTCTTTTTCCCGAAGTCATATTTCCGATCAACTGCTTTGGCTGCTGCCTCTCCTGCTTCCTTTAATCCATCTGCAAGGAGTTTAGTCTTATCGGCTGCGCTCATTGCATCTCCCTGCATTCCCAAGAAAACCTTGGTGGCGATCGCACCGATCGCGACAACTGCTCCAGCGATGGCTCCTGCCGGTCCGAATACTCCGAGGAGCTGCGGCGCCTGTTGTGAGAACGCTGTGAGAGCAGAAGTACCTGCACCGACTTGGACTGCAAAGTCTTGAATCTGATAGCCAGCCTGACCGACAAGTTGACCCGCTTTAGATGCTCCCTTACCGACATTCGTCGTGGCGGTGTTCGCGCTATTGGTGGCATTCGTCAGGTTAGTCATCGCAGCAGTTGCCTGCTGTGCGCCCGTCGTGTTGGCGGTCGTGTTGATGTTGATCGTGACTTTTCGATTGGCCATAAGTTAAGCTGTGATGCGTCCTGTGACGCCGACTGATAGGTTGACAGTGACGCCGATCTGCGTCGCGGAGATAGATGGAAATGCCTCGTATATCGTCTGGCTGCTGTAATAGGTCGGAGCTACGCCTGCGGTCGTGTTGTCGCTGGTAGCGTCGGCCGTGATCCCGGGGTTGGGTGATCCGTTCGAGATTGCGATGTTCAGGGTTGAGTCGTTCGCCTCTGCCTTGCGTGCTGTGAGTGAGATCGACGTGCCAGATCCGCCGACGTTGTAGTGGCTTGAGATGTCACCGTTCTGGATAAGAGCGGTGCGAACCTTGCCAGCCCAGACTGCTGCGGTGTCGCCTAGCAAGACCGGCACCTGAATCGTGCGCGGTGATGAGTCGAGGATCGC
>Ga0114975_10003144_pt1 | contig 11091 bp, 13 predicted proteins | sample S_130626_EF_Meta_FD_87031 | JGI IMG/M metagenome (GOLD analysis project Ga0114975, IMG submission 87031) | Freshwater microbial communities from Lake Simoncouche, Canada to study carbon cycling - S_130626_EF_MetaG | ecosystem: Environmental > Aquatic > Freshwater > Lake | place: Lake...
GCCGTAGCCCAGAAGAAACATTACGTGTATTAGACGCATTGCAAACCGGTGAACTATGTCCATGTTCACGTCCAATCGGCGGAGCAACATTATAATGCAACCAATTACAATTAACGGAAATTGGGTAGAGTCTGTAAAGGAAAGTATCCCAGACCATTCAAAGGATGTCAAATTAAATGTTGATACTGTCATCAATCGTTCAGGACTAGATCCAGTTGATGCACATGCTATTGCTTATGTATCAGCACTTGCCGCAGGCAATGGTGGATTAGCATTTGAAATTGAGCATAACAGCCCGTTATTTTCACATGAAGCAGAACGTGAAGCGGCAAAATGTGCGGCTTCATTGATGGGTCAAAACAACATCTGGTATCCATTTGTTGAAATGGCCGGTGACGAAGGTATGAAGGGTTTGCCTGCAGGTCTACGTATGAATGCTTATGCTACTCACGGTGGTGTATCTAAAAAGAAATTTGAAATGTATTCATTAGCCGCAAGTATTATTGGCAAATGCCATTTCTGTGTGAAAGCACATTATGATACACTAAAGAAAGAAGGCATGACTACGCAAGAGTTGATGGCAATTGGTCGAATTGCGGCAGTGGTTAATTCAATTGGTAAGGTTGCTATTTGACACCTATTATCATATATCTGTCATACCCCCAATCATTATACTGAATACGTAGTGTACCAGTAAAATGAGTTATAGTTAGAGGATACTTACTAATAGTATCCTCTAACGTTTTGTGGGCCGTTTTTATTAACCAAGGCTCATTTGGATCAATTACATTACTTGTTTGTATGCATATAGTGGTTCCAAATGGAATATTTTTGAACCATGTATCATCTTCCATATGTTCTGGACTACAGTTAATGACTACCTGAGTGTCATGATATAATGTATCATTTACATGACCATTGATATTACGTACTATATTTTCATCAACTACCCATGCATTGCAAATCTTATCAGCAATTTCTTTTGCTTCTATATCAATGTCAATTCCTTCAATTAATTTATAATGCGCCGGCCTTCTAGCCAATAATAGGAACGATAATATGTTATACCAACTGCCCAAAATTTTAACATTGGCATTTTTTGGTATATGTTGTTCTATGTTTTCACATAACCATAGTTTACTTTTAATTTGTCCGTGACTGAAAGCATCGTAATTCATATGGTATTTATATAATACAGTTGACCCCGATAAATACTTGCATGACACTAACCGCTAAAAAACTATTTGCCCTTCAACTTATAGCGCATATACTAGCTATATTTTGGTTATTCTCCGGTCCACCATTGACTGACTTTCTACTAGTATTTCTAGTGTATTTCTTTACAGGTGGGATTGGAATGAGCATAACTTATCATAGATTGTTAACACATAAGAGTTTTAAGACCAATAAAATATTTGAATACTTTGGAACATTCTGTGCGTCATTGGGTTTAACAGGAAGTTCTATTACGTGGACAGCGGCACATCGTTCACATCACGCAAATGCAGACAGACCGGGCGATCCGCATAGTCCCTCAGTTCTTGGATATGTTTGGGCGCAATTTTTATCAATGTTTAGTCCCATTAATATTCGTAGAAGCCCTGTTATAGGTGACAAGGGTCATCAATTGTTTCACAAATATTATTTGCAAATCAATTTAGCTTGGGCATTACTCATGTTTATATTAGGCGGAACATGGGCATTAATGACATTGTATATTGTTCCTGCTGTTGTATTGTGGAATGCAGGAAGTTTAATCAATACCGTATGTCACACACCATTTTTGGGTTATCGTAGATACAATGTACCTGATCGTAGTACTAATAATCCTGTACTTGGGTTGCTAATGTGGGGAGAAGGTTGGCATAATAATCATCATAGATTTCAAAGTCGAGCTAACATCGGTGAACGTTGGTATGAAATTGATATCGGGTATTATGTTATTAAGTTAATCAGAAAAGCATGACAACACAGATATACTCTATTGGTGATATTAAAAAAGATTTACAAAACGTTGGTAGATTATTTGAGTCTTCTGATACTCTTGGCGGCATTAATAGTAGACACATTAAATCATTAGAAGAAAAATTTAAAAATAAAACTGGACGAGATAGTGTATTTGTTAGTAGTTGTACTAATGGAATTTATCTTGCATTAAAGAAACTTAATTTACAAAACGAATATGTAATTATGCCTCCTATCACATTTTTTGGTATTGCTAGTGCAATTATCAAGGCAGGCGGTATCCCTTTATACTCACGTGTTGATGAATATGGACTGATGGATATAGAAAGTGTATATGAATTAATAGATCAATATAAAGTACGGGCTGTAATTCCTAGTCATATTAATAATAGATATGTTGATATACCTAAAATAGATGTAATAGTCATTGAAGATGCCGCCCCGGCATTTGGAATGAAACGAATTGACAATTCTTGCGTAGTGTCTGACACTACTAATACATCTGTTATTAGTTTCAGTTATGGTAAGCCATTAACAGCCGGCGAAGGTGGAATGATATTAGGAGATGATGCAGATTGGTATCGTGGTCAACGCTATTGCGGATTAATAAATGTAGATGGTCAATATGGTTATGGAACATTTAATGTTGAAGAACCTGAATTAAAGTTATCTAATACTGCTATTAGTGCGGCACTAGTTATGAACAAATTGCGTTCATTGGAAGAAAACATTGAACGTGCTAGAAATATTGCTAAGTATTATAATAGCGTGTTTGGCAAAATGCAAGAAGCTGAATTATATATAAATGGAAATCATCAGACCTTTGTGATATTAAGCGAACAAAAAATAGAAATTAGTCAGTTGCTAGAAAAAAATAACGTAAAGTCATACTACAGTCATAGACCTGTATATTTAAATAACGCATTTGAAAACTTTAAAGGAGCCATTCGTTACAAAGCCACTAGTCAAAATTATTTCAACAAAATTTTGCATATACCATGCAGAAGTGATTTGTCTGACCATGAAGTAAATTTAATAGCTAACACAGTAAAACAGGCATTAATACAATGAAAGAATTTAACAGAACATTACTAGATTATGAAGACTTCATGTCGATAAGACCTGAGTTACTACATGCATTTAAAGAATTTACACCTCGTTCACACTTTATTAAAAATAATAAAGCAATAGAAGAACATAATCATCAAGCATTAGATAATACTGAACAGCCAAACATTCTAAGTTATCCTACTACGTATTACCCAGAATCAGTTCCGGGTATTGATAGTTTTGATGATGTGTTTAAAAACACAACTGTCTATGACCTGTTAAAAGAAAAATTTGAATGGGTAAATGAATATGTTGCACAACGAACAACTAGCATTAAAACAAGTTTCATCACATTTAGTACAAACATAACTGGTGCACAGATAGGTGTAAAACATTTACACAGTCTACTGAACGGTGATGGATGCAATGTTTGGTCATTTGCAATTCCACTCTATATAGATAAAGACAGCAATGATACAGCTGGATTCTGGTATAATAGTCAAAAAGATTTGTTCCCTCCTAGATACTATGTTGACTATAAACGAATCAAGCAATTAGATATTAAGTACAATTCCATCAAACTACCAAAAGATGGGAAGATCATGTCATTTATGTTTGATGGATCACGCTCCCCGCATTATATAGATTATACTAATCACTTGTATGCCTTTATGGTCTTTGATGGAATTGAACTAGAACAAAAATTAGGAAGTAAATGGATAACAGAATTAATATGACATATAAAATAAAACGAACACAGATTTTTATCAGACCAAACACTAATACACCCTTTCACATAGATGTTGACTCTACCTGGGTAGATAGAATGAGAGTCGCAACTAAAGAATTTAGTGATAACTGTGAGGTTACCTCAGGTTATTATGGAGATAATGTTTTCTATTGCTCATTCTGGTTACCCGAGTATGAAGATTATGTTAAGATGACAGATTGTCTTTATGACAAGGGTCAAGTCAAAGAAGTATTTAAAGATGCAATGCGCCATTCTAAGCCAAATGGTATTGCATTTGCAATGCCAAGTGTTTGGATGAACAAACGTACACAAGATGGTGTGTATGTTAAGGAATGGTATACTAATAAAAAGACACGCCCTGATGGTAAGTTCTTAGAAGAAGTTAAAGAAACACTACCTGCAAGACAATATGCGTTAAAGGGTTATATGAAACTAAATGACTGTGTGTTAAACTGTGCTATCTATGATTGGACTCATTCAATTAAACATAGTTACTTTTTGTATACCAAACGTGATGAAGCAACCGAACGTGAGATTGACGATATTAGACAAAATGCTAGCGAAAACTTTACGCACAAAAAAATACATAATCAAGAAAACGGTATTGAATATATTATTGGTAGAGACATGACAACTTGCTTAGAGTTTCACGATTTCTCACATATTCCTGAAGGTATCTTTCCTCCCGATTTCACAGACTTAAAGATTCCTATTCTACTATAAATACAACATGTTAAACAGAAAACAATTGCCATTAATTGCTAAATTAAACAATGTCAAAATCGATATTAACTCGGTTCTAGAGCACTGCCGTGACAATGGTTTATTAGATGATAATAAGTACAATGATATCAAGCATAGCGCAAATAGTAAACATCAGGCTTTTCTTGTTAGTAATGAATTCTGTAAGACTAACTTTTTCACTGAGACAGAAGCACCTACTATGGAGGGTGAAAGATATAAACAATTATACTTAACTGACTTTGATGAAACCAAAGCAAGTGGTAAAGTTAATCTTCATGGCACAAATATATTTGAAAGAACCAAACGTCTTGATCCAAGTGATCCAAGATATCTTCCGGAAGCCGATGAGTTAAATTACGGAGTCAGAAACAAGTACGCAATTGGTCCGTTTGAAGATATACTTAATCAATTCAAGGGTAAAATTACACGGGTACGATTAGCATATTTGACCCCTGGATTCTCAATTAAACCTCACGTTGATTATGACCCATCATATATCACACGTTTTCATATTCCCCTAGTTACAAATGATGGTGTAGTTATGGGGTTTTATAAAAATAACGTAGATCACTTTTATCATATGCCGGCGGATGGATCAGTTTATTTCTTTAACAGTGGTATCAAACATTGGGTAGATAATAACGGAACTGAAGCTAGACTTCATTTAATCATTGACACACATGGGCAAGAAGATTTAATTGACTTTACTGAGTGTGCTGAAATATCTTTAACGGTCTAAAAAGTTTGAAGTTGCTTCAAACGTATTCCATACTTCAAAAAATTTGTTAATTGTTCCCTCATCCATACCTGTATTGATGACGCTTTCACGAATTAAAGTCAGATTTCTACCAATGATGGCACTCATATCATTGCCGTCGACTAAAATTTTTCCCTGACTAGAATCCATAGCATTAATTCTATAATTCTTAAAGTTATTATATCGTTGTTCTAATACATATTCAAAGTCATTAGAATTTACTAACATATTAACGACAGGTTCCAAGTGTTTCCAATTAACATCAATAAATCCATATGCCGCCCAAGTTGTCCTACTTAATAATCTACGATATAATTGGTCAAGCATAGACATTTTAACAAAACCTTTTTCGGTAAACGTATTACATTCTACAATTTGAGGGTATATAAAATTAGTTAATGGTCTTTCATACACTTCTCTAACACTTCCACCGTCTATGCCCATATCTAATAGTTCATATACTAAATCATCTTTAATACCATGCTTTGCTCTATATTCCATATTATATGTTGCCGGCGCATTGCGTAATAATAAAAATGGATATGTTCTAGGGACAAAACCATTACTATAAAATTCATTTAATGTTGCAGTAAAACTCTCAATGCTTTGTCCAGGCAAACCTAATATTAGCTCAACAAATATCTTTTTTAAGTTTTTTGTTTTGGAAAACTTTTCATAAAGTTCTAATCCTACTTTTTTAGATTCATTCCAATCACCCGGTCTATCAATTGCTTCTAACACACTTTGATGAATATCTTGTACACTCAACTTTAACCAAACACTATTAAAATCATGCTCAACGATCATGTTCATAATTTCTTTAAAGTTTTTGTTTATAAGTTTACTCATGTTAAATGATACAAAATTAAAATTGTGTCCATTCTTTTTATGTTCAACCATTCGTTTCATAATTTCAACATCAACATCCCACATACCAAAGTTTGCATCTGATATATGTAAGTTATACATTTTGTTCTTTGCCATGAAATCAATTTCATCAATAAAATTTATTTCTTTGCGTTTTTGTGTTTTATTGCTTTGTCCACCATTCCAATCACAAAATGAGCAATGGTACGGACAACCTCGTTGTGTCTCATAGGGCCAAGTTAAACCGCAATCTTCATACTCAGCTTGCAATTCTTGTATTAAGTCTTCACATTCCATAAAAGGGCTATAATGAATACCTCGAACAAATTCATACTCATATTCTTTAACGGGCGGCAACTCACCCTTTTTTAGTATATGAACAATATTAGCGGCACTAGAATCTAGTACCTTAACACCCAATAAATCTAGTGCTAAATTAGCCCACGCTTTTTCTCCTTGACCTACAACAAAATGATCTACCCATGTATATTTGTTTTCCCACTCATCCTTAACCGCATCACAGCTAGGGCCACCAATGATAATTTTTAGTGGCTTATTGTATAAATCCTTAACCGCCTTTAATACAGTCATTGCCTGATCTACGTTCCATATATAAACGCTAACACATAACACATCAACATCATGTTTATTTAAAAAACTTACAATTTCTTCTGTAGAAATCTTAACTAGTAAGCTAGGTTTCCATTTAATGTAGGGAGCATACTCAGGATAATGTTTTCTGAAATATCCATGCAAATAATAAGGTGTTGGATTGACCATCAAATCCTTATACTTTAAGCGATTTGATTTATTTTGATCTACTGAGGGAGAATAGAATGCTACATTAATGTTTTTCATAAACCCCATTCAATTACAGTTTGTTTGGCGTTGTTAACTACAAGTTCACCTAGACATTTAGAAGTAGAAATCATCTTATCATTTTCTTCATACATTATATTATTTCTTTTGTGTTTTTTATTATTATTAAATTCTTTTACAATCCATGTGTTATATAGATGTATGTTGTATGCATTGAAAGTAGTCCATGCTTTTTTGTACCCGTGTTGCCTAGCAATTTTTAAATGAAATGGAAGCAGTAAACCATAGCTTATGGGCTTAACTGTATAAAAACAGAACAACCTAGCTAATACTAGTGCAATATCATCTGTATGTTTACGTACACCTGCAAATGCCCAGGGTTTATCATTAATAGATAAAACCGAATATCCATGTTCGAATCCATTGTTTAATAACATTGGTCCTAACGACCATGATTTTGCATCAGCACCAAATTGATAGTTTTCAATACTATCTGTTTTTGGTGCTGATTCCCAGAATCTTTCACTACATTCCTTGACGGTATCATAGCATTCATTACTGTTGTGGTAATGAGTTAGCGTGTATGCTTTGCTGTCTATATTTTCTGTGTGTATTTCTATCATTCTTTGTCCCAAGTCTCCATCCAAACTTTAAATTTTTTTGCAGTTTCTGGATTTTTTGGAAAAGATAGATACTCTATCGGAGTTACTGATATCATAACTCTAGGTCTAGAGTAAGTGCCGTTAACAGAATGCATCAAATCAGTTCTTAATTTATGCCAACGAAAAGGTTCTATAACCATTGATTGTAATGCTATTAGATTGTTATCACCTGAAGTAATTCTTTCATTATATCCAGTGTATGATTCATAATCTTCTTTCGATATCTCTCCCTGCCATACTGTTGTTTTTATATCCTCACCACCAGTATCTAATAGATAGTTGTAGGCAGATGTTCTCATATCTTTATGTGCTGGTATTGCTCCGTTGAACACAACAAAATTAGCTACAAAGTCAAAATTAAAATTTTCTACCATCCAATCTTTAACTGTCATGGATATTTTTTTAGTAGAATATTTGTTATCTGCTTTGTGGTACCCGCCACCGTCCGTGTCAAACCCCCAGATAGGTAAATCAATTATCGCTTTAGCTTCAGGAATTAATTCCTTGGGAATAATCGGGAGATCAATGTATTCAATGTAAGAGGTGTCCATAGCATAATTACTTAAAGTCATAGTTATATTTATAAAAAATACTTATTGATGTGATTTATTAAATGGGTAAACTACTTGAAAAAAGTTGTTGACATTAATTCAATTCTCTGTTATACTTCAGCATGAATTGAAAAGGTTGCAAAAAACATCCGTTATTTGCATTAATTTTCAACCAGGACTAAATAAAAGACTATGATGAATAAAACTTGTAACACGCTGAAACATATGGGATTATGGCAATTAATAGCCAGTGTATCCTTTGCACCAGCATATCCAACAAGTATTCGCGGCTCAAATGATAACCAAGAGAGTGGCCCGGGGACTAGGTAACAAGTTAACATCATAACAACTTTATCTAACCCCTGGGAAACTAAAAAGTCTCAGGGGTTTTTACTTGTACAGAAAGGAATTGACAATAAATGGATAGTAAGTTACAATCAAAACATTCTGATGAAAAACGTGACTGGTATAAAAATCATGTACTGACGAAGGAACAATTGGCACAGTTAATACAAAAGAAGTTTAACCGTGCTAAAGTCTATCATGCGATGTTTCGCTTAAAATGATAGACAGCGTGAACAGGCAACGAGAGCCGTAATACAGCGCAAAATGTATAGAATGGGCGGACAGGAAACATGAACGAGTGGCGAGAACACTCTTAGTAAGACTCCTGGGTAGGGTATTGACCCTATCATGTCCAGTAGTAATACTGGGCATTCTATAATACATTGAAGAACACAGCCCTTTACCACTGACGTAAGGAAAAGGCATTCAGTGTGTTATAGAATGCCAGTCTTACCATTCTTCATATGCATGTTTCACTGCTTCAGCTAGTCTAGGATCAGTAGTCATGTGTACTCCTGCTAGGGGTATTACTGAAAGAATAATGCGTGGTCTAACTTGGGTACCAGTTACAGAATGTAACATACCTGATCTCAGGCTGCACCATTTTTTAGGTTCGATTGTTAAACTTTCTAAAAAAACACGTTCTATTTTTTGTTGGTTAGGTTGATAATCATTTCGAATACTATGCCAATGATCTAGTTCTTCGCTGACGCCCATCATATTCCCGGACCATATGGTAGTAACAATATCGTCCCCACCGGCGTCTATGATATAATTATATGTTAAATCTCGAAGGTCTTTGTGCGGTCCTATCATTTCATTGATAATTAAATAGCCTGCAGTAAATGGACCAATTGATGAGAATGTAGTTAACAGCCATTCTTTCAGTTCTATATTAACACGTTTTCTAAAATAAGTTTTTCTAGCTCTTTCGCCTCGCATTTCTTCAAACTCTGGTTTGTATCCAAAATACGGAGCATCAATAATTTGTTGTGGAGTAAGTAAAATTTCTTCGGGTATCGAAGGTAAATTTTCGTATTTGATGTATTGATTCATGGTAATCACCTAGCAATGGTATTTATCGTGATATTGTGAATATTTAATAATTGCGACCGTAACTCAGTTGGATAGAGTACTAGGCTACGAACTTAGGAGTCGGGAGTTCGAATCTCTCCGGTCGCACCAATTATGGATGTATAGCACAGCGGTAGTGCATCTCCTTCATACGGAGCAGGTCAGTAGTTCAAATCTACTTACATCCACCAAACAATTTAGCCCTGTAGCTCAGAGGAAGAGCAATCGCTTGATAAGCGATAGGTCGACATTTCAAAATTGTCCAGGGCTACCAACTAATTTTTTAACTAGTTCATGAGCCTCTGTGTGTTCTTTTAGTATTTTACATAACAGAGTATAACGATATTTGTTCTTTGATGGATTGTGAAATTGATGCGGTAATTGAATATTCACTATCCACGGTGTAGTAGTTTCATGTGTTTCTACTAATTCACAATCTTCGGGTTTGAAAAATGTACCATTTAATTTTTTCCCAATAACAGGGTATTCTAATATATCACCTGATGTATTGGCTTTATATTGGTGTAAAAAAGTACCTTCATAGTTTGCGATAGGTATATTTATACTATATGTAGAAGAAGGTGAGTCAAGGTGTATACTAGATTTAACCCCCGGTGGCACAAAATTCCAACCAAATACAATACTTTCTTTGTATGTAAGAAACCCGATATTATCAAAAAAAATAGACAATGAAGGCGAACGTTCAAACATATATTCAGCAGAATGTATATAATGTATGGTACCTCGTTCTTTTGATGCAATATCAAGCAAAGAATCAATGGAAGTAATATTTAATACTTCATTTTGTATATCAGCTAGATTGTCAATCAACAATGGTTTATAAAACGTAGACATAATGATATTTATAATCAATCTGAGTTGAATAATTTTTCAACTATATCATTTACATTTTTGTATTGTTTTTTAATTTTACATATTACCATATAGCGATATGTATCTTTATGTGGGTTATGAAATTGATGAGGTGACAATACATTTATAATATATGGAGTTGTTGTTTCGTTTGATGAAACCAACTCACAATCTTCAGGTTTGTAATATTTGTATGCACTCACTGATTGCGGATGTACTAAATATTCCGAATCGTTTGCATTAAAAGTATTTAAGAAAGTTCCCTTATAGTTTGCAATGGGTATATTTATACTGTAAGTTGCAATATCAGACAATCCATCTATATGTACTGTACCTAAAAAATCAGGTGGAGTAAAGTTAACTCCTATCTTAATAGCTTCTGGAAAGTCACTTATTCCAATTTGTTTAAAAAAATTAAACAATGATGGTGAGTGTTCAAATAGATATTCAGTAGGTGGTATATTAAAATGTATTGTGCCTTTTTCTTTTAATTTGATGAGTCTATTCAATGCAATCTCATGTAAAGATTCAAATGATAGAATGTTTAATATTTCTTGTTGTATATCCATTAAATTAGTTGTGGGTAGTTGTTTATATCTGTTAATCATGTTTGTATTTATACCCTCTTCGCCA
>Ga0114975_10003146_pt1 | contig 11086 bp, 6 predicted proteins | sample S_130626_EF_Meta_FD_87031 | JGI IMG/M metagenome (GOLD analysis project Ga0114975, IMG submission 87031) | Freshwater microbial communities from Lake Simoncouche, Canada to study carbon cycling - S_130626_EF_MetaG | ecosystem: Environmental > Aquatic > Freshwater > Lake | place: Lake...
AAGTTTTCAATGATTTTATTGGTTTTTTCCATCGGTATTCTCTTTGTTTTCTTCTACCATGATATCGCCTGTTGGCTGCAAAATGCGGTACTGTGTGAAGCTGTCGTTGCTTTCCAGGCCGCGCCCTCTTAGCACGGTTCCTCCCACAAGTGTAATGACAACCGGTTTGTCTGTTACGATTCGGGCACTGTCCTGCAAATAAATGAGTTCTTCCGTTTCCAATTTCTCACCCGACTTATTCATGAGCACTACCGATTCCCAGGCAGTGAGGGTTTTCTTTTTTTCTTCGTACTTGCCATTGCGCGCTGAAATGCGCGCATCTTCTTGTTCGTTCGCATCGAAGAATATCATGGTAAAACCGTTGCTTGCCAGCAGGTAGTCTTCGTCTCCTTCCAATTCGAATTGTTCAAGTAAAGTGGCTTCGAGGCGCGTTTGCTTTTTCCCTTTTTCCGAGAATGAATAGACTGCGTTGTGACTGGTTTGAACGGGGTGCGTGTTTTTGTCGGTGATTGCGCGCACCTGTTCAATGTCGTTGCGGCATGCCGAAAGCAACATCACCAATATGAAAAAACTTGCGAGTCGAGCGGTTGTCATTAGTCGTATTTCACTTGGCGGAACCAACGATCGAAAGCAGACGGTGACAGTGAAAAGCCAACCATGAAGCCTAAGTAATTCTCTTGCACTAGGCCGTTGTCGGTGGTGCCGCGCGTTCCCCATTCAACACCCAAATGCACTTTCGACTGTGAGCGTACCATGGGTATGGTTAAACCGGCCGATGTCGCATGCTGATCGACACGGGTGTTGTTTATCGTGAGCTCCGATTGAAGACTGCGATATCCAGCTCTATAGTAAAGGCGGTTCAAGAAACTGTTGCTTACGTCTGTGGTTGGTTTGTATTCAATTCCCGCAGCCCAACCGGACGAAGCGTTGAGGCCGTTGTCCAGATTGACATCCTCATCCATTTCAAGTCGATACGTCGACCAATCTTGAATTTTGTATTCACCGGCGACCACGAAGGTTCCCCACTTTTTATTGAAGAGTTTATAGGCAATGCCCGCTTGGATTTTCTGTGGAAGAATGAGTCGACCACTCAGTGCGTCCAGGAAACGAGCGGTATCGCGGTAGGCTGAATTGGTGCCAAAGCGAATCGAATACAGCAACTCGGTGTATTCAGCATGCACGGGCGTATTTAAAGAATAGGTAGCACCCAATTGAATTGCTGATCCTCCCACCACTCGGTTTTGGGGATCTCGGCGTGTTGTAAGATTGACTTTGTATTGCAACCCTGCCTCCCAAACAATCCCTTTCACCCATAGGTTGAGGTTTTCGACAGTGGTATAGTGTTCAGATTGACTGAAAGCAACCACGTTTTCACGTGTGATGTTGCCAAATAGATAATTTCCATTCACACCTATTGAAATCTGGTGTAAGCGATGTTGCGCACTGTCGGTCGAGCTTCCTTCTCCGAATCGAAACACCCGTGAAAAACCGATTGTAGCCTTGTTAATTCCACCACGACCTGAATAATTGTAGCTAGCGGTGAGTGTGTCGCTCAGGCTGTCTTTGGCTGAAAATCGATAATCGACAAAGCTGTATGGTGTAATACCAAATGCCAATGCCCATTTCGTATTTGGTTTTTTAAACCCCATGCTTAACTCATGCACTTGTCCGTTGAAGTGGTTTGAGGAGGATGTGCCGCTTAGGGTCTGCGTGTTGGAGCCCTTGATGGTTGTCTGCAAATTCGTTACCTCCAAAAACGAATAGGATGCCGGATTAGCGAGATTCAGGCTAATTGGGTCGGAGAGAGGCGCGGTAATTCCGCCCATACCGAAATGAACCACATTACCGGCATTATCGCGCAATCCAAGTCCAAATCGCGAATAGACAGAGTTTGTGTTGTACTGCGCAACGGCAGATTCAACCAAAAGAATGCAGATAGCGACCGAAAAAAGCTTAGTAAATGTTTTGGCGAAGAATTTCATGCAGGCCGATCTGAGTTAATTGAGGTTCCGCAAAAGTCGGACTTTTCAGGGAGTTCTCAAAAAATGAATAATCGCCGCCCGTGATAATTACCTCCAGAAGGTTGTATTGATTCCGGTAGGCGGATATCATCGCGTCGGTTTCGAGCACGATGGCATGGTCGACACCCGATTGTAATGAGCCTGCAGTAGAAATGCCCAACAGATTTTTTTGTTCCGAAGTGGGTTCTATCAACGGCAATTTTCCGGTGAAATGATGCAGCGCCTTGAATCGCATAGCGCGACCGGGTGAAATGCTCCCACCGGCAAACGTATCCTCGAGGAGCAATGAGTAGGTTGTGCAAGTGCCGAAATCAATGACCAATACATTGCGACCGGGCCGAAATGCGCATGCGCCTGCCATATTCGCCAGACGGTCGTGGCCGAGGCTTTCTGGCGTGGTATAGCTAATTGAAAATGGAAACTTTAAGGTGTGACTAACCAATACCAATCGCTCGGGCAGTAGCTTTTTAATTTCTTCATTGCCATAACCGTCACGTACATCCGAAAAAATCGTGTTTTCAATAAAGTAAGACGAGAGGAGTTTGGCTATCTCATTGGCCAAATTCTCGTCGTCGCTGGTGCGAATTTCAATGAGGTTTTTTCCGTCTGAAACAGATAGTTTGGTTAGGGTATTTCCACGGTCTATTGCAAGCTGTGTTTTCATAGTTACACCCTGTGCCTTCCCGGATTGCTTAGTTAATGGTGCGTGTTCCCGCCATTGACTGGAACGGTGTAAAGGAGTATCCGATGTTGGCAATCATAAAGCCTCCATCGAAACCAGTGTTGTCGTTGCCACCCATGAGGTCAAAGTTGTAGGCCTGACGAATGTGTCCAATCATCGTTGCTCTCACAAACACAGCGTTGTAGCGATTGATTTGAAATGTGGGAGTAAGTGATGCGCAAAAATTCGCCATGTAATCGTAGATGTAAATGCGACGATCATAGTCGGCCGTGAATTTCATTTTGTTGATCATAGCACTGACACCGAAACCTACAAAGCCATACAACTTAATGCGGTCTTGCCACAATCGAACGGAGTTTTTTTGTCCGGCGGACCTCACAAACTGCAACTGTAGTAAGTTGGTAGATACTCCTGTTGTGAAGCGGAAATAGTCGTTTCTGAAATAAGGTGATTCGCTGGCTGGGCGGTTCAAATCGACCCCAACTTCACCACGTAAATACAGGTTTTCTTTGAGCAAATAGTTTAGGCCTCCGGATATGTTTTGTGGAATGAACGTTTCGATTTTATAGCCTTCGGTCATTTGTGAATGCAGGAAGTGGTTTCCTGCGGCGACATCCATCTTAAGGTTGATGGGAATGAATTGGCCGGCTAACCAAAAAGGGAGAATAAATAAGCTGATGAAAGTTAGGAATTTCATGAGCGAAAGTTAGCCATTTTTTTTGAAACAAGCCGAATCCACTGCATTTGGCTGACATATGCATAGTGCGCACGGCATTGTGAACATCTTCCGTTTTTCATTGCCGTTTGCATGTGATGCAAACGTAATTTGCGCCTTATTCAATACTTGAACGAAATGATTAACAGAAAAGAATTCAGAAAATATGCGATGGGTAACCATGGCATCAGCGGCACAGTAGTCGATGATGTTATCAGCCATGTTTATGGCGCTGAGAATATGACACGCACTGTAATTGAAGAACGAAACATGCCCTTCCGTGAGGTTGATGTGTTTTCACGTTTGATGGCAGACCGCATCATTTTTCTCGGAACTGAAATCGACGACTATATCGCAAATATTATTCAGGCGCAATTGCTCTTTCTCGAAAGTGCAGATTCCAAGAAGGATATTCAGATCTACATCAACTCACCCGGCGGAAGTGTTTATGCCGGTTTGGGTATTTATGACACCATGCAGTATATCAATCCGGACGTAGCAACTATTTGCACAGGAATGGCTGCAAGTATGGGAGCCGTTTTGTTGTGCGCAGGCGAAGCCGGTAAACGCACAGGATTGAAGCATTCACGCGTTATGATTCACCAGCCATTGGGCGGCGCTCGCGGTCAAGCCAGCGACATCGAAATTACTGCGCGTGAGATTCAGAAATTGAAGAAGGAGCTATATGATATTATCGCTCATCACAGCGGCAAACCATACGACCAAGTTTGGGCCGATAGTGATCGCGATTATTGGATGATTGCCTCAGAAGCTAAAGAGTACGGAATGATTGACGATGTGCTCGATAAGAAAAAGGCATAATTCGCAAAAACAGATTTATGAAAGGCATCCAAATGGATGCCTTTTTTCATTTTGCATGACGCCGACAATCGTTGAAATTTTATCAAGTATTGAACACTAAGGGTCGGCATCCTCTGTTGCGACTGATTTTCCTCACGTGATGAGTGTGGTTAATAAGATTGGGGTTATGTCATTTTTAAGGGGGGATTTCGGAGGTTCATTTGAATGTCGAGTCATGTTGCTTGAAGAATGTGATTCGGCCATTTACCAACCCTAATTTTTTCTACATGTTTCCTATTAACCTCACTTTGCGAACCGGCAATGTGCTTTCTCGCACTTTTCTTACGGTTCTATTGACTGCTTCTTTTCTGTGGGTTCAGGCACAGCCGACATTTGTGAATGTTGGACCCAATGAAACCATCGCCTGCGGCGATGCGATTCCTTCATCTGAGGGTGTCACCGCTGTTAGCGCGTGTGAAGGCCCTGTAAATGTTGAAGTATTTGTTGCTGAAACCGGCAACGTCACGGCGGATTGCAGTGTGTCTACTGCTGTTGGTCCCGGTATCGACTGGGCCGTGTGGCTTCCTCTGCTGGATGCGCCTTCGGTGGCATGGAACTTCATTGGCGATCAGTCGCTGACTTTCTACGGCAACGGCACCGGTCGACTTACCGGTACTATTCAAAACTCAGTCAATTCAACCTGGCAAATGACGGTTGACATGTATTTCGAAAATGGCCGCGGTTGGACCGATTGGTCTGCATTGGGCAGAGGCTACAAGAATGACCTTGGACTGGCCGGCGCCAATTACCTCGACTGGATGTACTATGAATTGAAACCGGTATTCTCTCATATTACCGGTATCGGTGCTTTGTCCGGTTCAGAGTTGAGCTTGCAACATTTGCCAACGAACTATTACTTCGGATTTCAAGTGGGTGTGGCATCGAACAATAAGAATGGCAACAATGGTATGAGTGGTTGGTTTTCATACACGGGTACTTTCAATGGTGAAAGCGTAAACGGTAATGGAGACGTAAATGTGGATCGCTCATGCGAACAACCGGAACTTGGTTGTGGCAGCTCTGAATATACCTACACGTACCGCGCACAAGATGCATGCGGTGCGGTAGCTTTCACTTCACGCGTTATCACAGTGGTTGATGATGCAGCACCTGTATTTGCTGAGGTTGAATCACCGCTCTTCGTGCCCTGTGCATTTGCGGATAGCATCTACGCTTCAGCACAAGATGCCTGCTCAACGGTGAGTATTTCTTATGCCGATGAAGTTGTGGAGGCGGGTTGCCCGGGCATTCTTACCCGAGTTTATACTGCAACCGATGGCTGTGGTAATTCTTCTACCGCATCGCAAACAATTTACTTGTTTGACGAAGGCGAGCCTGAGTTTACCGTGTTTCCAAGCGATACTACTTTGAGTTGCGAGGCCGATGAAAATCTGAACCCAACTGTTGAATACACCTCAGTTTGTTTTAACACAACGCTTACTCAATCCGATGAGATTACTGCAGGTGAATGCGCATCGAATTATACCTTGGTTCGCACCTATACATTGACGGATGCTTGTGGCAATAGTGTTTCACAAGATTGGACCGTGCAAGTAGCCGATACACAGGCGCCTGTAATTGAGAATGTGCCACTCAGTGCCGATTTGAATTGTGGTGATGAGGTACCGGCCGGCGAACCGACGGCTACTGACAATTGCAGTGAGTACATACTTACTTCGAACAGCATTTCAGAAGACCAGTCATGCGGATATATCACTACCACTACCTGGACCGCTACCGATGCATGCGGTAATTCTTCTTCTGCTTCACAAGTGATTACGTTCGTGGATAGCGCAGACCCTGAGTTCAGCTATATTCCGGAATCAGTAACGCTCAATTGCGGTCAGGAATTCGTGTTGGATACAGCAATCGTAAACGATGCTTGCTCGCAGGTGACCTTGGCGTGGACGGATGAGCCGTTGTTTGATTGCGCAGGAAGCTACATTCGCATTTGGAGAGCGTTTGACGCATGCGGAAATCAGGCACTCGAGTTCACCGAAGTGACGTTGATTGATACGCAAGCGCCTGTTTTGGTTGGTATCCCGGAGTCTGCTGAAGGTTCTTGTGGAGGCACTCCAGTAGCAGCACAAGTAAGCGCTACCGATAATTGCGATACCGATGTTACCGTGGTTTTGACGGAAGTTTCTGTTCCGGGTAATTGCGGTAGCATAGTTACATATACATGGACTGCTACCGATAATTGCGGAAACACTTCTTCGGAAGAACGCACCTACAGCCTCACCGACAACGTAGGGCCGGAATTTGCGAGTGCCATCGATACCGTTTATGCATCATGCGGTGATGATTTGAGCCTATTGGAAATTCCTACACCCGAAGTTACCGATGCTTGCTCTCAGGTAACTGCTTTGGATTTCACAGATGCTGAAGCTCCAGCCGACTGCGGCTCTGTTGTAATTCGCACGTATACTGCAACGGATGGTTGCGGAAATACTTCGACAGCACAGCAGATTATTATGCTTGAGGACACAACAGCACCGGTATTTATCTCTGCTCCCGACAACCTGGTTTCGGTATGTGGTGCCTTGTCAAACGACGGGTCTCTGCCGGTTGTAGAAGATAATTGTTCGGAAGTTACTATCACCTTCGAAGACGAAGTAGCTGCCGGTCAAGGATGTTCAGGCAGCCTCGTTCGTCATTGGTTCGCAACCGATGCATGCGGAAACGTTGCAACGTTCGACCAAGAAATTGCTTACACAGACAATGCGGCTCCGGTAATTCTTTCGTTGCCTGAAGATATTACTGCAGGTTGCGATCAAGTGCCTGCAGCTGATGCGAACGCTGTAGTATTCGAAGATAATTGCAGCGCGGCAAATGCTTCTGTGAATGATGTGCTGGTGCCCGGTGGTTGCCCCGGCGGTTACAATATCGAACGTACTTATACCGTAACAGACGCATGTGGAAACAGCGTTTCTGCAATCCAAACTATTTATGTGGTGGATGAAGTTTCACCGGTATTGTTTGGTGTTCCGGCAGATACAACGATTATCTGTGGTGATGATTTGCCTTTTGCTACAACGTCTGCAACGGACAATTGCTCCGGTCCGGAAGACATTACACTCACGGTTGAAGAGCAGTTGATACCATCACCTTGTGGCAGCACTTTGCAGCGCATTTACTTCGCCTCTGATGCTTGCGGTAACACTACGACGATGGTCCAGGAAATTACCTTTATCGACAACATTGCACCGATATTCATTTCAGTACCTGCTGCAACAACGATTGGCTGTGGCGATGATTCATCACTGGAAGATGCCGTAGCAATCGACGGTTGCTCAGAAGTAACCGTTTCGGAAGAGCGATTTACAAATGGAGATTGCGGAAACAGCTTCACGCGTGTGTTCACTGCCACAGATGGTTGCGGTAACTGGGCTACAGCGGAGCAATTGGTTACAGTGATTGATGAAACTGCTCCCGTCTTTGATGGTGTAGCTCAAACAATCGTTTTGAGTTGCAGTGATCTTGTGCCTGCAGCCGATGTAGTGGCTGTGGATGCTTGTGGCAGCGTAACCATGTCGTATGTGGACGAAACACAGTCGTTTGGTTGTGGATATCAAATCATGCGTGAATACACTGCAGTGGATGCATGTGGCAACAACGCCACATTTGTGCAGATCATTCAGTTTATTGACGATGAGGGCCCAGTGTTCTTCACAATACCTGAGAATCTTATTTTGTCTTGCGGTGATAACCTACCTGCGGTTGAACTTCCACAGGTTTCCGATGCATGCTCAGAACCTGCTGAGGTAACCTATGAAGAGTTTACAGAGGCTGGCGATTGCGCGGGTTCATACACTGTTACGCGCACCTTCACGGCAACCGATTTGTGCGGCAACACTTCAACACACACGCAAACCATCTCCTTCATTGATGATGTGGCTCCTGAGTTCAACGAGTTTGTTGCAGTAGTTGAATTATCGTGCGCGAATGCCTCTGCATCGTTGGTGACGGCGTTTGATAACTGCGGTGACGTTACGGTGACTTATACCGATGCTTTTGTTGATGGAGCATGCGGAGCGCGCATACGCACTTACACTGCAACAGATGCATGCGGTAATACTGCACAAGCAGAGCAAACGTTGATTGTAAGCGATGCAATTGCACCTGCGTTCCTTTCATTCCCTGTATCGGCTGCAGTTTCATGTGATGCTGTAGTAGCGGTAGAGCAATCATTTATCGAATACACCGAAAACTGTTCGGAGGTAACTGTTACCTGGAACGAAGAGATTGTGGAAGGGGATTGTCCGAATAGCTACACCAGCATTCGCACCTGCACCTTGACCGATGAATGCGGCAATTCGACTTCTTCGAGCTACACCCTCACCGTGAGTGATACAGAAGGCCCACAAATCTTGGGAGTTCCTGCAGACCTTACGTTGGATTGTGGCGAGGCGATTCCAAATGCGGATGTGTTTGTGGTTGACAATTGCACGGTTCAGCCAGTTTTCACACTCTCTGAAACCATGGAGACTATTGGCTGCACGATCTATATGACTCGACGCTGGACAGCTGAAGACGAGTGCGGAAATCTGACACAGGAGGTTCAAATCGTAACCTATATCGACCAAACTCCGCCTGTACTGAGCGAGTATCCTGAGGCAATATTCTTGGTATGCGGACAACCACTTCCTGAGCCACCTGCAATTACTGCAGAGGATAACTGCGCTGGAATTGTTGATGTTGTATTTACGGAACTCGGTGAGACAGGTGAACCTTGTTTGCCTTTCGAACGCAACTGGTGTGCAATCGACTGCAGCGGAAATGAAACCTGCCACACGCAGCTTATTTTCTTCGAACAACCAGCAGCTGCACCAATGCTGAATCAGCCGGAGATGAACACATGGCAGTCATCACTCGACCGTTTGAACGTTCAGTTTACGGCTCATGAAACCGGTCGCTGGGGTGTTGACGCCTTCGACTTGAATGGTCGTCGTGTGAGCAACTTATTTGCTGGTGAATTGAGTGCCGGTGAATCGCGAAGAATTGATGTAGACCTCAACCAATTCGTGAGCGGTATTTATATCATCCAGTTCTCGAATGGTGAAAGCGTTGTTACGCAGCGCCTGCCTATTGTTCGATAAATCGTTTTGTTCATTTGATAAACAATTGGCCCGCTTTCTAAGCGGGCTTTTTGTTGATAGAGGGGCTAGCTCACACGCTCCTTATCTTCGCGGCAATGGAACGGATTACGCTGTTTGCTGATGTCATTGTGCCGCAGGCATTGCCCGTTCCGCTTACCTATCGGATTCCCTTTGATTGGAATGATGATGTGGTGGTGGGCCAACGCGTGGTCGTTCCTTTAGGAAAATCGAAACTCGTTACCGGAATTATTCGCGCTATTCATCGACAAGGCCCAACAAACTATCAGGCAAAATACATTGATGCCCTACTCGACGCTCAGCCGTTGGTAATGCCACAGCAATTGGCGTTGTGGGAATGGATGGCGAATTATTACTGCTGCACGCTGGGTGATGTGATGAGCGCTGCTTTGCCTGCCGCTTTGAAATTATCGAGTGAAACACGTTTCGTTCCTGTCAACGACGATGATGAAAGTGAACTCAGTGAAAAGGAGCAAACGGTTGTCAGGGCGCTGCGAGTGCGCGGTAGCATGACACTCGATGATATTGCGGAGTTACTCGGTATTAAGCAGGTACAGTCTATTGCGAAGCGCTTAGTGGAAAGTGGGTGGCTGCGAAGTGAAGAAGAGATAAAGGAAAAATTCAAACCTAAGACAGCAGAGTTTATTTCGCTCGATAGGCAGTATGAATCTGAAGCGCGGCTTCAACAAGTGTTTGCAGAACTCGAAACGCGCAGAGCGCAGAAACAAACAGAAGCACTCATGCTTTTTTTACAGCTGGTGCAATGGGATGGGAAGAGATTGCCGGAAATGGAGCGCGCAAAATTGCAAAAGCAAGGTGTTGCCTCCGCTGTGGTTTCGGCTATGATAGAGAAGGGGATCTTTACGTCGGTAACACGAGAAGTCGGTCGATTGAGTGCGGGTTTGTTGAACACCTCGCCCACGCGAGAGTTGTCGCCTGCTCAGTCGGAAGCAAAGGATGCTATTCTGTTGAATTGGCAGGAGAAGGATGTCTGCTTGCTGCACGGCGTGACCTCTAGTGGAAAGACAGAAGTATATGCAGCGCTCATTGAAGAGGCTCTGGCCAAAGGAAAACAAGTGCTTTTCCTATTGCCTGAGATAGCGCTAACCACTCAGATCATACAGCGATTGCGTAAGTTCTTCGGAAAACGTGTGGGCGTTTATCACAGCGGTTACAGCGATAACGAGCGCACTGAAGTATGGAACAAAGTGCTGAGCGATACTCCCGGAGAGTGTGATGTGGTGTTGGGTGCTAGAAGCGCTATGTTTTTGCCCTTCAACCGTTTGGGTTTGGTGATAGTGGATGAAGAGCATGAACAAAGCTTTAAGCAGCATGATCCTTCACCACGCTACCAGGGCCGCGATACAGCGCTTTGGTTGGCCTCCCGGTTTGGCGCTAAAGTTTTGTTGGGCTCTGCTACGCCTTCCATTGAAACCTATTGGAACGCTGTCAATGGTCGCTATGGTTTTGTTGAGTTGAGCGAACGATTTGGAGGCATGCAATTGCCGGAAGTTGTGCTGTGCGACGTGCGAAAGGAAATTAAGGCGAAGACCATGCACAGTCATTTTACTGAACAGCTGTTGAGCGAAATGCAGCGAGTCTTGGAATCCGGTGAACAAATTATTCTCTTTCAGAATCGCCGTGGGTATTCGCCATTGTGGGAATGTGAAAGCTGCGGATGGGTGCCCAT
>Ga0114975_10003148_pt1 | contig 11085 bp, 9 predicted proteins | sample S_130626_EF_Meta_FD_87031 | JGI IMG/M metagenome (GOLD analysis project Ga0114975, IMG submission 87031) | Freshwater microbial communities from Lake Simoncouche, Canada to study carbon cycling - S_130626_EF_MetaG | ecosystem: Environmental > Aquatic > Freshwater > Lake | place: Lake...
CTTCAATGTTTCTAACGATTTGATCATCTGTGCGGTGGGTCTGCCATTGACAAGCACCGTGAAGCTGCCTAGCAGCAAAGGATTAGGTGGATGTATCGGCGGCTTCTTCACGCCAGACCTATGAGGTGTCATCATGTCAAGCATGCGAGCCGTAGGCCTGCTGTTGGTCAGAACGTTCATGGACCCTTGGAACAGCAATCCTGTCGCAATGTTTCCATCTCCTAGTCTCAGCGTGGGTAAACCCGCCATTTGATATCTCCTTAAAGCGTCTTGGCTATCGCGATGCCTGTGGTCTGTTGGAGATATTGATTAGCGATCTCCTGTACGGTCTTGGCATGCATAGCAATGCTCTGCTTATTTAACCGTACTAGATCCTTGGGTTCTATGCTAAACATCATAGGGGCTAACCCTAAGCTGTTGTTAGGTCCCGGGATCAGGACCATCGGCTTGTTCAAGGTGTAATGATCGATGTTCTCTTCGTCGATGCGAGTGATTACTTCCTCGCCGTTGTTTAGCTTGAATGATACGACATCACCCTTGTTGTAGCTCTTCTGTAATAACATCTATGTTCTCTCTCAGTTGTCTTGGATCGCACTTACTTAAACCTTCGAAGCCGCCTTCCACTAACAATCTGGTACCAACATAGATCTGAGGCACGGTCTTATGCCCTGCTTCCTTGAGAAAATTCCTAGACGAATCGTCCTCTGTGATATCGACCGTCTCGAACGGTATGTCATGCTTGGTCAACCATGCTTTAGCACGATTGCAGAATGGACAGATAGGTTTTGTATACAGCGTGATCATTTCTTTGTTCTTCCCATGGTTACGTTCTCTTGGATGCGGACGTCTCTGTTATTCCAAGTCCAGCATTCTCCAGTCTCATCCTGGAAACATACCCACAACAGATCATGCTCCTGTCCATAATCGATCACTAGATGTGCCCAGGCTTTACCCTTGGGCGTGATCAACGGGATCGGAGCATGAAGCTGCGTTATCAAAGTTTGAATCCAGTGAAGCTGTTAGCATCAACGTCCTGCTTAGTACCGCCGATGACATAGCTACTTAGCTCCACTTCCTGCGGTGCTACCTGCACTTCGGATCCTGCGATCCACTTGGTAGTCCAAGGCAAAGGATTGGTCTTAGTAGGATATGGCGTGCCCAATCCCACATTCTGCATGCGGCGGTTAGCGATGTATTCCACATACTCTGCCAACAGCTGGTAATTAAGACCTATCATGCTGCCGTCCTTGAACAGATACTCTGCCCAAGCCTTCTCTTGGGTCACTGCATCCTCGAACAGCTTGATGCAGGCTTCCCTAGTCTCTTCTGCGATAGTCACGAAGTCTGGATCGTCCTTAGGCAGCAACTTTAGCAGCATCTGTGTGCTTGCTAAGTGCAGGTTCTCGTCTCGTGCGATGAACTTAATGATCTTAGCATTGCCTTCCATCTTCTTCAGCTCAGCGAACGCCCAGCTGCATGCGAAGCTGACATAGAAACGAACACCTTCGAGGATGTTTACTGACATGAGTGCCAGCCACAGCGCCTTCTTGTGCTCATAGGAGTCATAGAGATAAGTGTCCGTCTTGTCCATGGAGTAGATGTTGTTATACTCGATCAGCTTGTCATACCAATAGCTGATGTCGCCTGCACAGTCCACTATCTCTTGGATGTCCATCATCTCGTCAAACACTTTAGATGGATTAGCATAGACGTTGCGGATGATGTGTGTATAACTGCGGCTGTGGATGGTCTCGCTAAACGTCCAAGTGGTGATCCAGTTCTCGATCTCAGGCAAGCTGCAGATAGGACCAAACGCTACTGCAGGAGCACGACCTTGGACGCTGTCCAACAGGATCTGACGCTTTAGATTAGAGGTGAAGATATGCTGCTCGTGATCTGTCAGGTCCTTAAAGTCCTTGGAATCACGGAGACAATCCACCTCTTCCGGACGCCAAAAGAAACCCAGCTGCTGATCGGTCAACTTGTCAAACTGTTTATACTTCAGCGTGTCATAACGCTGGATGCTGACACCGCCGTTGGGATCTAAGAACGCAAGGCTCTTGGTATGATCTCGTTTATCGTTCGCATCAAAGACAGTCGTGCTCATGGTTTACCTCTTTCTAGTTTCCATCATATTAACATATTATCTTAGATAGTGCAACTTTCACAGTCGGCTTCTTCAACTGTTTCTGTCAGGCTCTGTGATGCTGCCATGTCCATCTTATCTACGTCAACTTCGCCCTGTCCGTCGTTAGTGTTGAAGTAATAAAGCTGCTTTCCACCGTACTTGTAGAACTGCAACAAGTGTCCGATCATCTCACTGAGAGGAATCTTGTTATCCTCGTAGTGCTGTGGATTATAGCTGGTGTTTACAGAGATGCCTTGGTCGATGTATTTCTGCAGCACTGCACAGATCTTGAGATATCCTTCCGGCGATTTCTGATCCCACAGCAGTTCATACTTGTTCTTCAGCTTGCGGAACTCTGGTACTACCTGCTTCAACACACCGTGCTTGCTCTGCTTGATAGAGATGAGACTGCGAGGTGGCTCGATACCGTTCGTAGCATTAGCAACCTGTGCGCTAGTCTCAGCAGGCATCAGTGCCATCAGTGTGCTATTACGGATGCCAGTGTCCTGTAGCTGTTCGCGTAGCTCTGCCCAAGGCATGCGCTCTACATGCGGAACCAGCTCGTCCACTTCGCGCTTGTAAGTATCGATAGGCAGGATCCCGTGACCGTACTTGGTCTCTGCGACACCGTCTATCATGCCTTTCTCTTTAGCAAGATCCGCGCTTGCCTTGATCAGATAGTAGCTCCACGCTTCTGCATATTCATCTACTACTGCTAGTGCTGCAGGATCCGAATAGCTTAGATCACGCTTTGCTAGGAAGTATGCAAAGTTGATGATACCTACACCTAGTGGGCGACGCTTCATCGTGCTTAGCTGCGCTGCTAGCACAGGATAGTTCTGATAGTCCAGCAGTTCGTCGAGTGCGCGGACTGCAAGATCACACATCTTCTCGAAATCTTTTGGTTCTTTCACGTTGCCCCAGTTGATAGCACTGAGCGTGCAGAGGCTAATCTCTCCGTTTGGATCATGCAGATGATCTAGCGGTTTAGTGGGAAGGTTGATCTCGCAGCAGAGGTTGCTCTGCTTGACTGGTGCAACGGATTCTACGAACGCACCGTGTGTGTTAGCATGATCCACGTTCATGAGATAGATGCGACCAGTGTTCTTGCGTTCTTCCATGAACATCGAGAATAGGTCGATTGCTCTAAAAGTCTTCTTGCGTAGCTTGGTATTTCGTTCTGCTGCTTCGTATAGCTGCTTGAACTTGTCTTGGTCAGAGAAGAACGCATCGTACAGCCCAGGCACATCGCTAGGTGAGAACAGCGTGATATCACCGCCGGAGAGCAAGCGTTCATACATCAGCTTGTTGAACTGCACACCGTAATCCATGTGACGTATGCGGTTGTCTTCCGTGCCTTTGTTGTTCTTTAGAACTAATAGATCTTCTACTTCATAGTGCCAAAGTGGATAGTATAGCGTAGCAGCACCGTTACGGACACCGCCTTGGCTGCAGCTACGGACCGCGCTCTGGAAATGCTTGAAGAAAGGGATCACGCCCGTGTGCGATGCATCACCTTTCCTGATTGGGCTCCCTATAGCACGGATGCTGCCAGCGCCGATACCGATGCCTGCTTTCTGTGAAACGTATTTCACGATTGCGCTAGCGGTTGCGCTGATGCTATCCAAGCTATCGCCAGTCTCGATCAGGACACAAGAACTGAACTGGCGTTGGGGCGTCCTCACACCTGCCATGATAGGTGTGGGAAGACTAATATCATGCTTGGAGATCGCATCATAGTAGTCTTTGACGTAGCGAAGACGTGTCTCCGCAGGGTATTTCGAGAACAGAGTAGCTGCGATCAACGCATAAGCCATCTGCGGTGTTTCCATGATCTGACCGGTCACACGATTCTGAACCAGGTACTTGCCTCGTAGCTGTTCCATAGCGACGTAGGCTAAGCTGGCATCACGCTCATGATCGATGAAATTGTTGATCGTCTCCCACTCATCAGTAGTATAGGTCTCTAGCAGCTCGGGATCGTAGAATCCCATGTCGATGTTGCGCTTGACTAGATTGAGGATGTGCCATGGCTTATAATCGCCGTATACTTCCTTGCGGAGATGATAGTTTACTAGTCGTCCTGCGACGTATTGATAGTTAGGAGTCTCTTCGGAGATCAGATCAGCAGCAGCTTTGATTAGCGTCTCTTGGATATCTGTGGTCTTGATGTTTGTGTAGAACTGGATCTGAGATTTGATCTCTACCTCGCTTGCGCTAACTCCAGTTAAGTTCTCAGTGGCCCAGAACACCACTCTGTGTAATTTCTCGACGTCTAATACTTCTTTCGACCCATCACGCTTAGTGACGAGTATGCCTTTGCTGTTCATGCTGATTCTCTTCCTTATACGATCAATTCTTGGACTGTGTAGTTATATGCCGGACTCTCAGAATGGAAAAAGTCAGGAGTATTTACGACACGCCCCAGTTCATAATTAAGCACATATTTCTTACCTTCACATATGACTAAATTAACTTCTTTGTGACTGGAACGCAATCTATATCCTGCCATCCTCATGCTTTCTTTGTGTGGATAACTGCTGTAGTATAGCGTATAGAACATGCCAAGAGCAACACCTATATCGCAGTATGAATTATCTGCTATCAACCGCCAAGGATCAGGCCATTGTTCCTTGTGATCCATGTGGAGATAGTTCATCAGAGGTGCCTTTGCCCATGTGGTCGCGACTCTATCGAGGTCAGTTGGCCAATCGGTTAACGACTGTCTGAAAGCCCGCCACTCTAGGATGCGTTGTTCGGTCCTGCCATTAAACCACATCATTCAGTCTCTTGACTGAATAACGTAAAGTAGCTGCTGAACCGGTATTGGTAGTGGTATATATGACAGTAGCAATACCCGCTGCGATGCTCACACCAAACGTGACACCAACATCACTAGTCTGTGTGCTGTCATCGTCTATCGTATAGCCAGTAGTACCATCGAAAGAAAGATTCAATATACCGCTTCTCACATCAACGCCTCGCTTGATGCTGTAGGTGATCTGAGCATGTTGGTATCTAGCCAGCTTAAGAGCAATGCTAGTGCTAGCATTAGTGACGTTGTTAGTTAGGGTATCCTCATTACCGTTCTCGGTAACTAGATATCCCATCGCTAGATGATTACCATATTCGATGTATGCGGTATTTGTGTTACCGTGTATACTTTCTACGACGAGATCATCCGCAGTGGTCCTGTCGAAAAGATCACCCAAGCTAGCACTGTGATTAGTAGCACTACCAAAGTTGATGATATAAGCAAGAGGATTTCCTGCGCCACTGTATCCAGTTCCAACATCCCTATAATAATTGAAGCTGCTGGTAAAGTTATTCATGTTACCAACGTGTACTGCACTGTAATAGATTTTATCAAACACTGTACCAGTTACGGATATGTTGTTAGCAGATCCTTGCGACACGCAGAGATATAGACCTTCGTATAGATATTCGAATGTACCGCTGCTGATGACGACATTGCGGAAGAACTGATCTGGAGTCGTAGCACTGTTCTGCCATATTCCATAGTTGAATTGGCTGACATGGATATCTACTAGATTGATATCTTCTGAGGGATTGGTAGTGTTACCTGATATCACTATTCCCAAGCTAGGATCAGATGTTACAGATGCAACGCTGCTGGTACCAACTGGGCTCACGTCCGGACCTATTAGCCTGACACGATCTACGGTGATCCTTCGGCAGTTGTATATGTATAGTCCGTTCAGAGCAGTAGTGATGCTCATGTTTGATATCTGTATGTCAGTGGGCAAGCTGCCGCCGTTAGTACCTATGCTACCGAATATCTGTTGCTTGCTATCTGCAGTGACCATGACTCCGGCAGTCACCGCAGGATTTGCGGTCTGTATCAATATAGTGCTGTTAGGACCTTCTCCCATCAGCGTCGCATAGGGAGGAATCTTGATCCAATCGCTGATTATGTAGCGACCTGCTGGAAAATGCAGTGTCTTGAACGCACCTTGGAATCCAGTGACGCAGTATAGCTGATAGAGTGCTCTGTTGATAGCCGTAGTATCGTCAGTCTCGCCGTCGCCCTTCGCACCAAAGTCCTTGACGCTGACAAAATCATCCAGCTTCTGCTGTAGTGTACGCATGACTGGTGCGTTGCTAGTAGGACCAGTTGTCGGTACATATCCAGCATCGGGGTTCTGGAATGTGTAGGTCTGCACGACTGATAGGAGATCGCTAAATTCTGTTAGGATCTCCGTATTGCCGACTTCTGGAGCACCTTCGCTGACAGGACCATTGCCTATGAACAGCCTGCGTTCATCTGCAGCCCATCCAAATTCTGCCGCAGCAAGCTGTGGCAGATTATCATATAGTCCTCTACGGTGCTGAATTCTCGAGATGGTGACGATTGCCATATATTATATCTCACTTTGAGATATTTATCAGTCTCTCGCCCCTCTGGTCTGGAGCATCTCACCCTGATACAACCATTCTCTAGAACCGACTACGGTCTGGGTATCTATCCCCATCTCCTTGATCAGCCTGTTAGAAAGGCCTTGAAGGCTATAGATTTCACCTTCGTATTCCAGCTTCTTCACCCCGATTATCTTAGCTTTCTTGTTAATATCTCTAGCATAGATCAATTCGGCTCCGATCGGAACATCGTAAGTATCCCATTTATGACCAGGGATAGTGATGTTATCGCCTTCTTCAAACAGTGTGTTCATAGGCACTGGTGTAACATCTTTGATAGCAGCAATGGACAATGCTGCTTTAGCGATGTGAGGTTCCAATTGGAAGAACTCCTTCTTGTTGTTGATACGTTTCTCTGCAAACACCGTATGAAGTTGGCGTTCTACAAAATTCGCATCGTTGACTTCTGCTGCATAATAGCAATCGAAGCTAGTCGGCACGCTGGTAGATGAGCTTAGTTCTCGCATGCGCTGTTCTACTGTAGTATTTGTCATTCCTATCTTGACCCAATCAGGTGGGAATGCTCTATTAGTTGCTATATAGACTATATTTGACATGTTATGTTCCTTTGTAATATCTTTCAACTCGATCCCACCAACGGTCCTTCCAGTCGCGGAATTCCTGTCCGTTGACTACCCAGCGTTGTGGTTGTAGGTCCGGGCTGCACATCATGATCACCATCTGTTCGATCTCAGTACCGAACAGGTGATCGTGAGCAATAGCATAAGCTGCACCCTGCATGAAATAATCATCGATCCATTCAGTCTTCTTAGGCTTATTGGTTTGTTTGAAATCGATGATGCTCTGCTTGCCTCTATAGACGCCAGTGAGATCGGTGGTGCCTGCGTATAGCTGAGGGTAGTAGAGTCTTGCTTCGCTGCCCCACCATTCGCCCATGTCATCCATGTATTCGTCGATAATCTTCTGTGCCATAGCACCGGCTGTCTGGTGTACTAGATTACCGCCTGTGCGTAGTTCACCATGCTCTAGCCAGTTCTCTAGTTGTTTGTGCATGCTGGTGCCACGTCCTGCGGCTTCTGTAGTGATCTCTTGGGCTTTCTTCTCACCCACACGCTTGCGCCATTCGATGAGATGCGTCTTGTCTTTAGTCTTGTCTAGGATCGTAGTAACAGATGCAACGAGGCTTCCGTCTGGTGTCTGATAACGACGTCCTTCTGGTGTATCCTTGCGTTTAAGTTCTGCGTATTCGTAGCGTGGATTATGCTTTGCTTTGCTCATCTAAATAATGTAGCAAGATTAAGCGTCAGTGTCAACCTTTACAATGCCTGCTAGTCTCAGGATATCGTTCAGTTCTACACTCTCACAATGCCACTTGCGCAGGCTCTTGTTGATCCTTGAGTTAGGATCTCTCGCTGTCTTAGCACTAGTCCTGCTCTTCTTCATGCCCTTCATGCGAGCACAGAAGCTCTTTCGACGCTTGCTTGCTTTAGAACCTTTCTTTAGCTTGCTTGGCTTAGTAGTGACTGCTGTCTGCAGCTTGCTACCTGGATGGCTAGCACGATAGCTGGCAACGCCTTTCTTGTTAAGACCGCCGTTCTTGTTCTTGCCTTTGCTGGTCTGCCAAGCTTCTGCTTCCGCCAGCAGTTCCTCGTCCATTACCGACTCTATATCTTCCCAGATTATGTCCTCATCTACACCGTGGAACTCTGCGAAGTCTCCTATCATCTCTTCGATGATATCAAACTGTGACTCTAGGATCAAGTTCTCGTCCAAATCTTCTGTTTTAGCTGTCTTAGCTGCATCTTTCCATGCTTGATCTGTAGGCGCTTTGGGGCTGTCAGCATCTCTACTAATACCTGCCTTCTTGCGTTTATTCACATTGTAATAGAGGCCATGCTTAGCTTCTTCTACACTCTCATTAGGCACACAGTTGCGAACTTGTCCACCGTTCTTACCTTTCTTAGTGCCTTCTGCATGTTTGCCGGGCCAGCACTTAGTAACACCGTTAGCATCTTTTTGTCCCTTGCGGATCTCTTCGAGACTACCGTGTGTCTGACACATACCGCAATCTTCGCAGACCATTTCCATCTCAGTGCTTTCGTTGTGCTTCTTCTTGCCAGCACAGTGTGCTTTTTGGCTAAAACCTTTGGGGTGCGAACAGTTGATCGAGCTCTTATATTTCTGGCTCCATTTTTCTGTTAAGATATCTCTGGCCTTCATCTCTTTTCTACCTTTTTAATTCCGCAGTAAGCATCTGGGGTTTTCTTATATTTATCGACCCACATCTTATGCAGTAGGTTGACATCGATGCCATTACGGTTAGCGATCTTCTTCATCAGCAGATCGATCTTGTCCCAGTTGGGTTTAGACATCCGGTCTAGATATTTCCTCAATACAGCCACCGGATCCTTGAAAGGTTCCTTAATAAGCGGTTTCATGACCGACTTAGTCTCGGTCACACCTGCACGACCTATTGCTAGTTCTTCTTCCTCATCAGGATCTGCTAATCCTTTATACTTGGGCTTAGCTAACTGTTTCATATCTGTCTTAGCGATCTGTTTAGGTTCTGCAGCTTTGTCTAGCTTAGGAGGTTCTCCCGGCGATTTGAAAGGTTCGTCACTTGCTCCACTCTGTGCCCACTTTGCTGCTAATTCCTGACGGATCTTCCCTATGACTGCTTTCACGCTGGGACTCTCGAAGAACTTCACAGGGTCTATGCTGTTGTCTTTTAGTATCCTAGCAACACGGGCAGCTTTCATGTCTTCGCCGGTCAGCTTACGGTATGCTTGATCTATCAGAGGATTGCCATAGACACTCTTGTGTGTGCCGCGGAAACCGGGCCAGGTATCAAGAGGCGCACCTTTGATAGCACTGCTTATCTTATCCAGTTCATCGTTGGTAAGCTGTAGCAGTGTGCCTCTGCTCTTGAGAGCATACTGCATGTTCTCAAGGTGTTCGGGAGTGGTTATGCCCAGTATCTGTTGTAGCGCACCTGCCGCCACCTTAGGCAATCCGCTGCTTGCTACCAACGCACCCAGTCCACCTAGGAAGCCTCTGCGACTCATATCTGGACCGCCTGCTTCCTCCACGCTCTCGCTCTGCTGTGTATTGACACCTAGCTTAGCAGCTAACATGCTCATGCTCTTTCGATATCTCTTCTCCATGAATGCTGCTCGGTTAGGATCCCAGCTGCTCTTGTCACCCGAATAGTTCTCATAATTGTCAGCATACTTGACCATCATTGCTAGCCGGTTGCCGCTGTTGATGATCTGCTCGATGTTCTGTGCGTAGGTCAATGCTCTGTTCTTGGTCAGCAGTCCTACTGCTTCTATCACTTCTGGGCTAAAGTCTAAGCTACCAAGATCAGCTAAGCTGACGTGTGTGTCTTCAACAACATCATGCAGGAAAGCCACCTTAGCAGCATCGGAGCTGAATGACGTTCCAAATATGCGCTTACCAGTCATTGCAACAGCACGAGGATGCTTCCAGTATGGCAGATCGCCATAGAGCTGATCGCCGTGTGCTTGCTGTATGAACTTCAGCGTCTGAACGATGTTCAATTCGTTGAGGGTTTGACTTTCTGCCACCGCAGACGGTCTATCGAAGGAACGCCACATGCTCTTGCCAGCATCAGTCTGTGTAGTGCTGGGCTTTATGTCATTGCCTAATTCTTTCACAAACTGATATACTGCAGTAGCAATTCCTTTCTTCTGGAATTCTGACCAGACGCTTATGTTACCGCCGATCACATGAGGATCCAGCTTGCTCTTTACTCTAAACCCAAAGATATTCCTCCTGTCGGGATCGTAATCCTTCACTATGAAACGGAAATATCCTATGTCCGTTCCTGCCTCATTTGTGACATTGACTAAGAATTGCGGAGGTCGTCTTGTAGATAAGTTCTTAGCTGATAACTTTAGCTTACCGACATCTGGTATCATTATTATCTTTTCTGCATGAAAGTCGGATTGCGTGATGCGCGGATCTATCTTCTCAGCTAGATCGTGTCCGGGATCATCGGGCTGATCTGCTTCCCCCGGTTCTAGTGACCTGTTGTTAACAGGATCGATCACACCCTTAGCACCTAAGTTTCCTCGGTCGCTTGCTGCTGCATCCCTCGTGCGATTCAGCTTATCTTCCCATCCTTCTGCTAGGCTCAGGGCTTTATCTTCCGCTTTCTTCTTAGCGTCCCACAGTGCCTGTAATAGTCCTGCATTCCTTATCATCTTGAATGCTAGGTTCTCTGCTCCAAACTCCCCGTTCTCGTCCAATCCTGATTTACGATAGTTCTTTATCTTGGTCTGCACATCTGACATGACCTCAGGGTCATTGCTCTGCAGTGCAAGCATGATCTGATGCTTGAGATGATTGAATTTATGTTGTATGTTAGTCTTGTCGGGATCTGCCGTTATCTGTTGCGGTTTCTTGATCCAAGTATCTCTTATGATGCTATAGATACCGTTGCTGATATGCGGTTGATTCTTATCCTGCACATATACTTCTACGTCCGAGCCCTTGAGCGTGATGTCATGTTCGTCGTTGAACAGATTCTTCTTAGC
>Ga0114975_10003149_pt1 | contig 11083 bp, 9 predicted proteins | sample S_130626_EF_Meta_FD_87031 | JGI IMG/M metagenome (GOLD analysis project Ga0114975, IMG submission 87031) | Freshwater microbial communities from Lake Simoncouche, Canada to study carbon cycling - S_130626_EF_MetaG | ecosystem: Environmental > Aquatic > Freshwater > Lake | place: Lake...
CTTCAGGAGTATTTAATTTAGCAGTTCCACACAAATATGAATTAGGATATGTTCCAGTATCAGTGTGTTTAGCAAATCTAGTTTCTATGCCACTAGATGATATGTTAATATTAGTACTCATGATTATGCAGTATATACTATTAAAAACTCTGTTCCTGTAGCATCATAAGTTATTGCTCCGAGTGTATTATTAACCGCTCCCGCATCTATGCTTATTACTTCACCTGCCATAAGATTTGCTCCTAAAACAGTACCTGTTGCTGATCCTACATTAGCAATTGATATTGAATATTTACCTGCAGCAATTGTTGCACTTGCACTAGTTCTTAACATAGTAGGAGTAACTGTTTTAGCTGCAATAGTAGTTGGTAATGGTTGAGCAGGAGTAACAGCTTTTGCTGTTCCGCCGTCATTATAAATTACTTGATTACCTGTCGGAGTTGGTGCAGAAGCCCCGTTAGCATATTGAGTACCGCCTCCGCCACCACCACCTGTGCTGGAAACTAATAGAGCGCCGTCTTCATTTACAACTGCTTTATTATTTAATCTGCCTACGATGGCAACTTCTAATTGTGGCATAATTCAAAGGTTTTAATTTTACGAATTTAATAAATTTTTTATTTCGGTGTATGAAATATTGTTATAATTTGTTGTATCCTGTGTACATATACCATAAGATGTCTGTATAGTATTTAAAAATTGTTCAGTATTATCTATTTGAGAAACATACCAATTTATAGAAGTGTTTGTTGAAAAAGTTCCTAATGATGCTACAATACTAACAACTTTATCATGAAGCGCGTATGTATGTATTATAGTATACACTGCATAATTATTAGGATCAGAATATAAAATTAAATATCCTACATCAAGACTAGGTACATCAATATCTCCAGAAAAATCAAAGGCTGTTATTGCTGAAAAATTAGTAGTAGTAGCAGAAGGACTTGATTTAAACTGAGAATATCCTAAAATTCCACTAGTACTTCTATTAAAGGTAAACAAACTAGTATAATCAGAATAATAACTATAGTAATTAATACTTATATCTATAAATTGAGAATCAAAATTAAAATCAACTCCTCCTAAAGTATTAATACTAGATAATGGAATTAATGAAAAATCCACTTTTACTGTATCATCTGATTTAGCTGTTATAATATAAGGTTCTGATGTTACAGTGTTTTCTAGAGAAGAACTGTTGGTCAATCTTATAGTGCTTCCTACATTAAAATTATCAATTAAAAAATTTTCTACATCATATCCTAAGTATTGTTTTTTAGAAACAGATATAGAGTGTAACCCTCCAGCAGATAATGTTGATAATTTAATTCTTCCTGTAGGTACATCTCCACTATCTGTAGTACTTATAAATCTTTCTGAACTTGAAATATAATATTCTGTAGGAGTGCAATTGTAAATATCTCTTGTATCGTAGTTAGTTAAAATATCTAATTTTCTTTGAAAGTTTCTAAGATTATCATCTTCATCACAACATACTGCACCATAAGATAATCCTGTAACAAAGTTTTTTACTTGTTTAGAAAATAAAGTTTTTTGTTCTAATAAGGCGTTATTAAAATTAGTTATTTCTTCAGGACCTGAAATAACTGGATTTTGCATAGATTCTCTCGCCATAGTTAACAAGTTTTACATTCTGTTACTACTTGACAATATTTTTGTGCTGCTGTAAGAATATTTTCAGCAGTATCATAATCTTCAATTTCAAAAGATGTTTGTATTCCATAAATGAATATTTCCATCTGGTCAACCTGTTCTTTTAATGTAGTTACTTCTGCTGAAGAACATGCATCTAAAAGTTTAAGAACAAGATTGTCTTTACAATTTAATAAATTGCAAATAAATAATTGTATTTGAGAATTTGAATAGACTTGAGATAAACTAGAACTTACAGTATAATTAATTATATAAATACCGTCTGATAATGTCCAATTACCGTCTGTTAATATAGGATAAGTTTCTGCTGTAGAAGGACGTAATACTAATGCCCCAAATACATCATAAGTAGCATCTACTGAAAATCCTGAAATTACTACAGGAGAACCTAAACTTTGTGAAATATTTACTGTGTAAGTTCCTCCATTATTGTTTCCTGTTCCTGTTAAAAATGCTGTGATTTTTGTTCCAGGAATGATTCCTGCACCAACTAATGTTTGTCCTATAGCAAAAGTACCTGACCCATGTGTAGTATCTGTAAATGTAGTTCCTGAAATAATTCCTACATTACTTACTGCTACAGGTGATACATTTCCTGTGAAATAATTGCTGACATTTATTCCTGCAGTTATTAATGCCGAAGAACCTATATTTGGACTTCCCCAACCTCCAACATTAGTTGTAGCATTATATACTCCTGTAGTATCTGTAATACTAACTTTATTACATTTATTTGTTAAGGATAAAAGAGCTTTAGGTACAAGAGCCATAGTTTTTTATTTTGCTATAAAGTTAAAAAAAATATAGTAGCCCACCGCATTTGTGACAGCAAATTTGCGGCAGGCTACTGTTGGGTTGGAGAATTACTCGTCAAAATCTGCAGCAGTAAGACCTAATGCTACAACAAATGTTTCACCGTTATTAGCTGTTGCTGTATCTAGATCTCCAGCACTGTCTAAGTTTAAGTAAACTAAAACATTTCCTTTACCTCCGTCACGAGATACTAAACCTGTGATAGTTTCTTCCCAAGAAATATTAAGTGCTGAGTATTTAGCAGTTGCTGCTGTTACACCATTTACACCAGGGATTTTAACTTCTTGGTCACGAGGAGTAGAAGGTACAGCCAATTGGTTGTTTTGTCCTTCAAATCCATAGCTCATGTACTCATTCATAGCAACTTTTTGCCATACACCACTACCATCTTGTGCTCCTGTACTAGTAACTGGTACTGTAGTATCATTAAAAGTTACAGTAAAACGATTTGCATAGTAATCACGGAAAGTGTTTACGTTAAATGGAGCAACTACTCCTGTAATACGAATACCACAATTTCCTGGAGTTGCTACGACACCTGCTTGAGATGCTGCAGTAGTTCCTCCCGCTACTTCTGCAGTTGTTCCTGCATAAGGAGTAGTAAGTGTAAATCCTGCAGTAGTTCCTAAAGAAGCTACTTCATACATTGATCCTGCGATGTTAACATAAGTTCCTGCTGTTAAAGCTTGTCCTGATGCTGCTGCTCCTGAACCATTAGTAAAAATAACTGCTCTAGAACCGTTAGTTACTAAAATGTGAGTAGCTGCTCCTGTCCAATCTGCTTGAGCTCCTGCACATGTTGCTTCAAATTTCAAATAACCATTTGCTGGTTCTTGTGCGAAATTTTTAATTCCGTTTTTTATAAGAGCCATTGCAAGAGCTGCTTGACTTGTAGAAGTAGTTCTAACTGGTCCTGCAAACAAACTCATAGGTTGAGAACGGTTAGCTGCATCATTGTCTCTTTTACGAATTTTGATCCAGTAATCAGTTGCGTTTGCAGGTGCTAATGCTCCTGCTAGTGCACTAGTACTATAACCAACATAAGTTACTTGTTGTACAGCAGCTTTAAATTTGCTGATACTAGTAGTCATAGTTGCTTTAGTAACCATAGGAGATTTCATCAATGGTTGTCCTGCTCCTTTACCTTGTACTACAAAGAATTTGTCTGCTGCAAGATATGCAGTGTTGTCCATGCGACGCATTCCCATATCACATAATACGATTGCACCTCTTTCAAGGTTTACATCTGTTACTACCGCACCTACTGCTGGTAGATTAGAAGATAGTTTATCAACGTTGTTCAAAATTACGCTGTAAACATTGTTTGCTTTTCTTAACATTTTTGTTAAATTTTAAATTAATAATAGTTTTCTATTTATTTATTCTAGTTCCTTAAAAGGTTCTACAATCTGTAATTTTTGTTCTTTGACACGTTGCAACATTAAATCTGTTGCTATGTCTACTATCACAACATGGGTTGAATCATCTAATTCACAGTTTCTTTGATTATTTGTAGTTGTTCTGTTAACTACAATATCCTCAGGATTTTTAAGATACCTCATGTGATAATTGGTAACATTAAAAGTTCCGTCTGTGATTAGTTCATGGCGCTTTGCAGTTCTAGGAGCAGTAGGGTTGATACCTGTAGTCGATCTGCTGTATTCTGAGCGCCATACTCTAGAATCTCCGTAACTTTTGTAGTAAGGTTTTTTATACTTACTCCAATCGTAACGTTGAAACTCGTTGTGAGCTACCTGTACTATATAAGCGATGATATCATCACCTGTACGGCAGTCTGTCTTATCAATTGTACACTCTTCGAAAATTGTGTACATGTGATTTGACGGTAAATCAAAGAACTTTCCATATTGGGTAACGCCTGTCTGAGATGCTGAAGGGGTTAAAGAAGCAGCGTCTTGTATTAACGCTGCCAGTCCCTGGTCTCTTATTTCAATCTCTTGAAAGCCTTTACCTTTACGGTTATTCATTTCGTCATAAAATTTCTTTACATATAACTGCTGTGCTTCTGTTAGAACAGAAGATAACTCAAAATCTTCATATCCTGGAGAACCAAAACTAGATGATCTATCTAATTTTAACTCTAAAGAATCGGCCATTTGGTTTGCAGTCATAATTTAAATTTTATCTTTTTGACATTTCAATTTTTGCTTTAATACGCATTCTTACTTCTTGGTTGTCAGGATTAAGAATGTAGTTTACAACATCTGTAAGGTCTCCTAATTCTGCACCATTATCTAAAGTATATCTGCGATCTGCTTTGCGAATAATTGCTCCAGCTTCTACAGCTTCTTGAACAAATATTCTTTCATTGTATTGTGGATGATTAACAATTTCTAAGAAATATTCAGGTTGGCCCTCAACAATAGTTAATACTTCGTTTTTCATCCAATCTTCTGTAGCACTTGCAGGAATTCCTCTACCAAGAGATTTAATAAATCCTGTGATAGAAGCTTTACTACTTGTAATCTCTGCAAATTTAACATAAGCATTTGCTTTTACACTTGCTTCTGCTAATTTCTGAGTAGTTACTTTTCCTTCATCTACAATCATAAACTCGTAAGTAGCTCTTATATCTCTTTCTTCATAAGACGGAGAAATAAGATTTTTGTTACTTAAAAGTATTTGATACTTTAACATATCCATTGGAAGATTTAAATTTAAAGTCAATCCTTCTTTTGTTAGGATTACTCTACTTCTACGATCAACTCTCCAGAAGTTTACATCTGGTGCTGCCATAGGATTTAAATTAACTCCAATCTCTTTTTCAAAGAACTCTTTTTGAGTCATTCCTAATGGAAAAGACTCCATGTATTTTTGAATTTTAACTCGTCGTTGGTCATCCAAAATTACTTTAACTCCGCCTCCCCGTGCCTCTGAATTAAGAGGAACTTGAAAACTACGTTTTACTTTGTTGTACAAAAAAGGATCTTTTTTGTTATCCTGATTTGCAACTAATAGGTTACTCCATTTACCCGATGATTCAACAGGTTTTACTTTTACAATTCTGTCTTGAAGAAAAGTACCGTATATTACTTTTTCTTCTAATTCTGCTGTCTTCATTTTTGCTGTCATTTATTTTTTTAATTCTCTCTTTGTTATTTTAAATAACCCGTGGGAAGGCGTTCAACTCTCCCACGGGATTATTTATCATCTATATTAGATAGTTGTTGTGTCTACTGAAAGACGTAAGTCAACTACTTTTGTAGGATCTTCGATCATCATACCACCCCATTTTTGGAAGTGTACTGAATAACCGTCTACTGGAGAAGCTACCATTTTTGGTGAACCTTTTCCTGCAGGGGAGAAAGGATCTCTCATACCAGGGATATAAGCCCAATTGTAATCAGGAACTCCTTTAGGTTTAACTCGGTAGATACCAGCGTTATCGCCATAATCTAAAGCAAGGATTCTGTGAGATTCTGTGATACCTTTTCCATCAGGGTGACGTTGAGGGAAATAAACATCATCATCAAAGAAGTCAAGGATTTCTACTTGGATAACAACACCGTTGTACCATTCGTAGATATTCCATTGTGGCTCCATTGCACCTTTAGTGTTACTACCTCCTAAGTTTCCAGCATCTGTGTTCTTGAACAAGAATTTATCAGAGATAACTGTAAATTTACCTGTACCAGTTTTAGCTTGAATTTGTTTAGAAATTTCGATAGCACCGAATTCACCTGTTAATAAGTGGATAACACGTTTTCCACGCTCGATTTTACCAACACCCATATCCAACAACATTTCCAAATGCCAATCAAGGTCATAAGTATTGTAGTAGTGAACGTTAGAAGGAGCGATTTGAGAGAAGAAACCAGCACCTGATTCAATAGCGTATTTAGTTTTATCGTCTTTGTTTAGGTATTTATGGTCAGCTGTCCAGTTTTTCTTACCGTACATCAACATACGTGCGAACATTTCTTCACATTGGTGATGTGCAACTAAATCTTGGTAGTTAATCCAAATAGACTCTTGTTGTCCTTTGTAGTTGAAACCAAATTCAAGTGGCTCATTTTTACCTTTGTTAATTGTGTTACCTGCTACTTCATATTCCATACGCATTGTAGACGGACGGTTTTCCATTCTCCAAGGAGATGTGAAGTAAGGTTTAGCACCTTGGTAAGAAAGAGTTGAAGGAGACAAAGAGTAAAATTTAGACCAACGTGTACCAATCGCTAATTCGTCAGAAGGAACAGATTTAGTGTTGTTGTCTGATACTAATTCAACTTCAACTTTGTAACGAGAACCAGCTTCGATAACTCGTTTTACCAATAAATGATACTCATCAGAATTACCACGTAAAACGTTAGATTCTTCAAATAAAGGTTCGTCAAAAATCATATAAAAACGTTGTCCGTTAGCACCTACATTTGCAGGGAAGCTAGCTGCTGACATACTTAAACCGTCAATAGTTTCAACATCAACTAGTGGCAAGTTTTTGTCGTGTTGACCTTGCAACATCCAGTTGTAGAAACCATTTTCTTGTTCTACTTCTTTAACAGGGAAACGATCTACGAATTCACGTAACTTACCTTGCAAGTTAGTTTTGTAGATTTGTTTGATCACATTAGAGATCAATTGCGGTTTTTGCTGATACAATGAGTGAAAGTGATTATCAGTCACCAAGCCATTGTAGTCTTTAGCTTCATACCGTTGTAACGGGAGTAATTGAGCCATTGCTTGTTTGTTTTAAATTATTAATTAATTATCTATCTATTTTTAAAAGCACTATCTAACATGCTTAAAATTCCTTCTGTTTTCTTAGAAGTTTCAACGGAAGTATTTCTACCTACGCCTCTTTCTTCTTCAGCTGCAATGATTTTATCTAAATCATTAATAGCTGCTGTTTTTGCTACTTGTTTTAATTTAGAAATGTCTGGTTTAAATTTACCTTCTTTATCTAAATTAAATAATCCTAGAGTGTCATAGTAATTTATCAACATCTCAAATTCCACTGGATTCCTTTGTTGTTTATACATTAAAGAGTTAAACTCTTTTCCTGTTTTAGGGTCCGTGTGGACAGGATTCATTATATTGTTTTTCAATTTATCCTTAGATACTTTATTAAGATTTAAACCGTCTATAAAAGTTTCACGTGAGTCTATGTTAGATAACAACTGCTCGAATGCTTTTGTCTGTGCTTCTTGTTCAGCTTTACTTTTTTGTTGTATTGCTTCACGAGATTGATCTATATAACTTTTAGCACTTGCTTTTAATTCAGGCACTGCTTTAAGAGCTTTTTCTTCTAATTTATTAATTGCAACTGCGTCTTCGATTGCTTCTAATGCATCTGCATCGGAAAAATTCTTAGCTTTTAGTTGCTCCCAATAAATTTGCTTTTGAAGATTCTCATCTTGTTTAATAGCATCTTCGGATACATTGTCAAAGAACTCTAATTTTTGAGCCATTAAGATTGCTTGGTCAGTTTCGTCAAATGCGTCTTCGATTTCTAAGAATCTCTTTTTAGCAGGTGATAAACTTTTTTTCCAGTTATCTTCTTTAGCTTTAAAATTCGTTTCAACTGTTTTGTTTACTAGCTCTTTTATAGAATCAAAATTGCCAGGCATTTCGTCTAGCTTCTCCATCTCTTCTACTGTTAGTACACCTGCATTAACAAGTTCCTTCATCAAAGCTTTGTAAACAACTTCATTTTTACTTGTAGAATCAGTATTTGTTTTAGTTTCTGTAGTTTCAACTGTTTTAGTTGTAACTGAATCATCTCCTTTTTCAGCTACTACAGGTTCTAAACTAAATTCTTCTTCTGTAGAAGTAGACGTTTCTACTTCTTGTGTTTCTTCTCCTTTTACTGCAGAATTTAACTCTGCTGCTGACATTATTTGAAGTCCTTCAAATAACTCTTCATTATTGGTACTCATATTTGCTGTCGTATTTAAGTTACAATATTAAAATTATTTTAATAAATAGCATTTAATATTTTTATGAAATATCAGAATGCTATAGCTTTATTTAGTTGTTTTAGGCTTTTGTTTCATTATTTGTTCCTTAGCCTTATTACTTCTTATCTGTTCTGCTAGCTTCTCTTCTCCTAATCGTGTTTGCGCATCTTTGTATTCTTCATCAATATCTGTGCGACGAATATCTAAAATATCAGCAATTCCATTATTATCAGAATCTAAATTAGCCATGTGACGTCCGTGAGTTCCAACTTCTGTCATTGCTGCTATTTGTAAGTCAGCTGCAATTTTTTCACGTTTAACAGCAATCTCATCTTCATGTTTCTTTAAGTCTAATTGTTGTGTTGCTTGTGCTTGTTGATCTGCTAGTTGAGCAGCTTGTTGTTGTTGGGCAAGTTGTTTTTCTTGCATTGCTTGTTGTTGCTCCTGAATTTTTCTAGAAGATTCTTCAAGTCGTTTAGCAATTTCTTGTACAGATTCTGATTGAGAAATAGCAATTAAGTCAGAAATAGTAGCTTGCCCATTTTGAATAGCAGCTTGTGATAATGAACGTAGATCGTTATACAATTGTGTATCAGCATTAGAGTTAGATACGTGGATATCATATTCCGACATTACAAACTCATCAAAGTTACTAACCAATACTTGTTCCATATCGTCTAATAAGAACTGTCCTTTTTTAGGATTAGTTTTATAAGCGTATTTGCAACATTCAACAAATTTCGTTAATACTCTTTTTCTAAAGTTATTATCGATAGCAAACCATTTTTCTGTAATGTGCGAAGTCTGTGCTACTTCACGTTCTACATTATTTACTGCTTCACGATTTTCTATTTGGCCTTCTCTAGCACCTGACACACCAGCAATTTTACCTAAAGTACCTTCTATATCTACAAGTAGATTAGTATACATAGATATTGCATTAGGGTCGCCTATATTTACTTGAGTAGCAGTAAGCGTATTAAATGCGCCTGCTGATTTTCCTTGTGAAGGGCCTTTTAGAATTTCGTTAGTTGGATCGAGCCATGCAAATTTATTCATTGTTACATATCTCATCCATTCTTTTGGATCCCAACCTGAAGGTACCATTGCAGAGTTAATAGCAGCAAAGGAACCCTTGTATGTAGCTATTTCGAGTTCGCGTTTATAATAAGCGATGTCATAAGAATAGGCGAGAGGTTTCATGATGTCCATAAGTGATTGCACTTTGTAATCATTGGTAGAGTTGACAGAGCCAACATACGGAGGGGTTCCTTTAGATTTATTTACAAGAGATTTAGAAGCATACGGTATAGGACGTAACATAGCATAAATATGGTCAGCAATCTTTGTACCTTCCATCCATTCATTTACCCAAATCCATTCAATCTCTTCTCCTAAAGTTTTATTTGGCTTGTAGTCTTCAGGAACATAATCATATTGCTCTTGTCCCTCATCATCAAAATATTTTAATTTGCCAATTTTTCTTCTCGATCTCCAACATACTTTTAAGCAACGAATATTTCCATAGGTATCAAATGCTCCTGCAAAAGTTCTAGTTCCCATTTCATTTGGGTGGAAAATAGATAATGCTCCTTGTTCTCCATAGTAATCATAAACTGAAATATCTCGGTTTAGTCCTATACCTCCTCCTCCAATGGAAGCATCTACTTTTCCTCTTTCTAAGTAGTCTATATCATCAGGTGTTAATTGATCCCAGTAATCATCTATAACTTGTCCAACAGATCTATAACCATATTCAACTATTATATCGGCATCTTCAATATACATAGAGTTTCCTCCCATTGTATAAAGATTCATAGGATTAACTCTCCTCATAACAGGATTACCTCCTAATACACCACAGTACATTATTTCTTCGCCTCCAACAAGTAAATCTTCAAATGTTTTAAGGAAAGTAAAATCAAAATCTCCTTCTTTGTATTCTTTTTTAAGGATTTTATTAGCTGTGATTTCTGCTACATCTTGAAACTCATAAGATTGATATTTCTTTAATTGCTCAAGACGTTTTTGTATTTCTTCAGGTGTGACAGATTCTTTTTTAATGATGTCAGTTAATTCTCCTTTTATCTGCTCCATTAATTGTTGCTCTTTACGAGATATACCATCTGAGTCATTTCCTGAAATATAAACTTTAAACTCTTTTTTTCTTTTAGCATATTCTCCTAAAAGTAAATTAATTTTGCTATTTTCTATTCCTATATGTTGGAAACTTGCTGGTAAAGATTCTAGGTCTAAGTTATCAGGATTGATAAATTTCTCAAAATCTTTTACGTTGATTATATTAGCTCTAAGATTATAGTTACTTTTTTTGTTCTTAAAATTAGAACGTAAGTTAACATCAGAGGTTAATAAATGTTCTGCGAAGTCTATATTCTTCTTGAACCAATTATCGTCTTTTTTGCTGTCAGGTAACTTTTGCCGCGGGAAGCTTATATATCCCTGCATCGCAATTGGAGAACTTTGCGCCATACTAATAATTTATTTAAGATACAAATCTATGAATAAAAATTTGAATTAAAAGGTTCTATTGGTTTCTTTTTTAAAACTCCCATTTGTTTCCAGTAATCATCATCTAAAAATGTCTTAATTTGCTCTGCTCGTATAGTTACTTCTTTATACATTGTAGAGTCTAACCACATCATCATACCTAACGC
>Ga0114975_10003151_pt1 | contig 11081 bp, 16 predicted proteins | sample S_130626_EF_Meta_FD_87031 | JGI IMG/M metagenome (GOLD analysis project Ga0114975, IMG submission 87031) | Freshwater microbial communities from Lake Simoncouche, Canada to study carbon cycling - S_130626_EF_MetaG | ecosystem: Environmental > Aquatic > Freshwater > Lake | place: Lake...
AACCTGCTAGTCAAGCATCGCATGATGAAGCATTTGGGTTGGACTTATGATGCAGATGAAAAGCCAGTTCCTCTCGCAGGAGATGAGTATATGCGTCAGGACGGAGACATTTGATTGCTTGACACATCTCCTTGTTTGCTGTATAATAAACAGATACAAACAAGGAGATACTAATGGCTGGCAAAGCAAAATCGGTTTACCTCACAGTAACCACAATGGATCACAAATCAGTTTTTCATCGTATGTTTTTCAATGCAAAACAATACAACGATTTTGTCAACACAGAAGAATTCAAAGCAAAGTATCCAACCACTGAATTTAAAATTGTAAAAGAAACGTATTAACTATGAAAATCAAGTTTGACAAAGACACTATGCCCGACGAACTGTACAATGCTCTATTAAAGCATTTTGTCAATGAAGCAGTTGGACTTGGAGTCGAAGTAAATAAGTTTACCCAGTTTGAGAATTGGATAGTTGAATGTGATGTAGATGTTAAGGAAGCGGTGCATTAATGCCAAAGTGTTATCAATTGATTGGAGTACCTGCCGCAGGCAAAAGTACTTGGCTTAGAAGTCAAGTATGGACCGAAGGCATGGAGTATGTGAGTACTGATCATCACGTGCATGAGTATGCCAAACTGCAAGGCAAGACATACAGAGAAGTGTTCGAAGAATACATGCCTACAGCAGTTGAACTAATGGCCAAAGAAGTTGTGGCCGCTAGGGAAGCTGGGCGTGATGTACTTTGGGATCAAACCAGTACCACTGTTAAAAGTCGTGCTCGCAAGTTCAATATGCTTCCAGACTATCGGCACATTGCTGTGGTGTTTCAAACTCCTGAGATATCAGTATTAAAAGAACGTTTGGCATTGCGTGTGAACCAACCAATTCCATGGGAAGTTGTACAGGGTATGATTGATAACTTTGAAATGCCAACTGAAGAAGAAGGCTTCAAGGAAATTTGGAGAGTATAATGAGAGTTGAAAACGTAAACGGTCGTAACCTAATGTGCGGATATATCTATCCAGTAAATGAACTTGCTGTAGGGCAGGAATGGGCACAAGCAGATGGTGTTGACAGAGTTGTAACTATTCGTGAAATTGAAGGTAGTACTATTCGTTACGGTGATCACGCTAGTGATACACTATACGAAAAGGATCAATTTGCTTTTCAAACACGATATTGCAGGATAGTATAGCCAAAAGAGGCAGTTGACAAACTCTCCTTTTGGTTGTATAATACATACATAAACAAGAAAGGAGGGCATGATGCCTAGTGTATTTTTAGTCAGCGACACGCATTTTGGACATACCGGCGTCTGTCGCTTCACACGTAACGATGGGGTTACAAAACTTCGCCCATGGGAATCAGCTGAGGAAATGGACGAAGCAATGGTCAAGGCATGGAACGAACGAGTCAAGCCCACTGACAAGGTCTACCATTTAGGTGACGTTGTTATCAATCGTAAAGCGTTAAAAATCATGTCTCGACTTAACGGCGACAAGGTGCTAATTCGTGGTAACCATGATATCTTTAGGGACGACGAGTATCGCTTGTACTTTAGAGAGCTTAGAGCTTATCACGTTATGAATGGTATGATTCTTAGTCATATTCCGTTACATTCGGATTCAATGGGTCGTTTTGGTACCAACATTCACGGACATACTCACGCAAATCGTGTGAAGAAAGCTCGTGGAGTTGATGCTAGAACAGGAGAAGTTCTGTACAGCGATGAGAACGATGTGCGCTACCATTGTGTATGCGTGGAACAAACTCCAGACTTCGCTCCAATTCTGTTTGAAGATGTCATAAAGAACATCGAAGCAGAAGGCGGGAGTGTAGGATTTAAGAACGGAAACGGTCCTACTATGTAATATAGTAGCACTTTAATAGGGCCTTCGGGCCCTATTTTTTTGTCTGTAGCTTCTGTCGTAGAGAATAAATAGTATATAAGAAATTGGGGGTATGCCCCTACTAGTATATACGGAGATATAAATGGCGCTACAAATAAGACGAGGAACTGATGCTCAAAGACAAACAATTGCCTTTAAATCGGGAGAATTAATTTATACAACCGATCTTAAAGACATATATGTGGGCGACGGTGTAACACTTGGTGGAACTCAATTGTCTCCTGTTAAAAGTGTTAACGGATCTACCGGAACAGTTGTATTAACAACAGACCAAGTTACCCAGGGTTCAACAAACAAATACTATGCAACGACCCAAGCAAAGATTGATTCGGGTGCGGCTTTAGTAGCTGGTAACGCTGGAAATACTGGAATTACGTTTAGTTATAATTCAGGTACAAATGTAATTAATGCCGTTGTTACAAACGTAGGTGGTTTATCATCAGTTGCCGGTGATACTAGTCCTGCACTAGGCGGCAACCTGTCATTGAACAGTCGAAATATTATAGGAACCGGCCTTATTAATATCACAGGTAATATTACTGCCTCCAATAGCAGTATCAGTAATAGTATCCTTACGTTAACAACTAATTCCATCACAACTACTAACCAAGTAATTAGTCTAGGTACAGCAACTACAAGTTCTGTAGTAAACATTTATCCAAGCTCTAGTAATGCTGTGAATGTCTATGGACCTCCAGGTGTTGCCTTGGAATTTTTTGCGGGAAATGGAAGCCTTGCATCGCCCACCACGCTAGTAACTGACGACGGTTGTGGCGGTGTTAAATTTGCCGGAAGGACTTCAGGCGGCATTTATCAAACAGTAGCTAGTATATTTGCTAACTATAAAGGGCCAGCCGCCAATCTTACAGACCCTGAATATAAAGGCCAAGGTATATTGGGTTTCACTGTAGGAGATGGTGACACAGGAGTGATACGAGCAACCCTTGACCAATACGGTTTATTTAATTCTCCTTTCCTTGCAACTACAGTATACTCTGCGGCAGGTACAGCAATACTCAGTGCGGTTTCTATGGGGGTAGGTGCAAGAGCATTTGTATCCGATGCTACCGTAGCAACATTTGGTACGGCATACACAAGCGGTGGCTCAAATAAAGTTCCAGTTTACTCAGACGGTACTATTTGGCGTATTGGATAATAAATCTAATTAATAAAAAGGACCTTTGGGTCCTTTTTTTATGATATATAGTGTATGGAAAATAAAATTGTAGAGCACACCCATCATAAACAAGATCATCATGATATAGACAGTATCTGTTTGTCCGCTCAACAAGTTGACACAATGCCAGGCTATTGCTGGCCGTTAGATATCTCAGTAGATACAGAATTATTATTAGAAGGGTGGTTTGATTTATTTCGTAATTTAGGTCATTCTTATAAATCAATTGTAGAAATGTTACGTGGAGATTTTGTAGAAAAATACAAACAGTTAGGAAATCCCACAGAACCGATAGCATGGGACATGAATTTAACACATTACCCAGAATTGACCGGAGATGATCGCTGGCGCAAATTTAGGGGAACCGTGGAGTGGATAAAAGACGAAGGCGGAGATCCTAAACGTGCAAGTGAGATTTTATCAGAGATAAAAAATACATATTTAGAACAACTAATTAAAACTTTGTTTGAACACCATGCTAAAACTTTTAATAGAGAATTTAAAGGACAACTAAACGTTACGTGGGTTGGCCCTGGACAACGATATAATCTGCACAACGATTCTAATCTATATTTAAGATACCATATTCCAATTATAACAAATCCAAACGCATTTTGGATATTTCAAGATCCAGTTAATGTTAACAAATACTATAAAATGCACATGCCGTTAGGCAGTGTATGGATGTTAAATCCTGTTGACATAGTTCATACTGTGGTGAACCAATGGGATACTGCAAGAGCACACTTACTGCTGTCCGAGTTTAAGTAAAATCAACTCAGCAAATTTAGTGTGTGCGTGTGTGTTATAATGATTTAAAGGCATTTGTTTAAATCCTTGTGATAAACACCAGCTATTAAAATCTCCAAACCCGTTATTAGATGACGATTCAAGATTTAATATTTTGTCAGTGTTTACTGCAATATTTAGATGGTATGTATCATTGAATCCAAAGATGTGAAAATAATCTTTAGATAAATTTTGGCATGCTTGATCAACATAAAACATAGTCGGTTCCACACCGCTAGTATTGATACGCAACATGTTTTCAACAAAATATTTGTTAATTGGATGGGTCTTGCGATTATTTTGAAACTGTTGCCCACTCCATTGTATACCTAGTTGAATATAGTTATCAGCATCTCTAGCGTAAAGGTTTCCCGGATCTGGATAATATAATTCTCTACGATGAGGTTCAGTGTAACAAAATAACACTAAACTGTTGGGATGATCTAATAGTGCCTTGGGCAACAATCTTAAACTCCTATCGTTACTGCCTCCGCTTAATGCATAGTTATAACAGGGAATATTTAAACTGTCAGCTACTAGTTTAGGAAAAGCAAACGGTTTAGTTCGACTGTCCATTTCCTCTAAACTTAAATTGCCTTTAATATAGTCATTGACAAGTTCTTGTCCCAGCAGTTCACAACCCGCAACGTGACTATCACCAAATGCCAACACAGCATCATATTGGATCATAAAGTGTACTCTGTGTTTAAAATAGTATCGACATAACTGACTGGAATTTTAAAGATCAAATGAGCACGCTCAGTTGTTCCTTGATTATCTGTTGCATGATTGATACTGGTGTTGACCAAATAAGCATGGCCCGTTTCTAAAACAAATTTTTCATCTTCGTATAGAAAATAGCTGAGATCGTTAGTTTCAATTGGGATATGTATTTTCCAATGATCTGACAAATATTCCTCTGCGTCAATATGCCAGGGCAACTTTGATCCAGGGTAATGCACTGTGATTACTGTTTGTTTTACTTCAGGAAACATATCTATGATCTTTTTACCAAAACCAAATACTAATTCAGTCGGCCTGTCAAAGTCCCCAACGAAATCATTTTCGTCATCGGTGGGTAAATGATAAGGGCTACACGGACGGGTAGCATCTTTCATTTTAGTTTGTATTGCCCAACTGTATGCTAGGTCACTAAATTCGCCAGGAGGAGCTTGCCACTTCATATGATCATAGTTGTGTTTAAGGGTATGATAATACGCAACCAATTCTGTATGGTTAAATTTAACATTGTCTAACCGTTGTATTTTAAAATCTAGCATTGAATATTTATATAAGTATATTATGATGAAAATTTTATGTACAGGAAATCCAAAAGATGGAATTGCTTGCTCGTTAAAAGCAATATACCCTGATACTACGTTTATTTCTAGATCAAACGGATACGATTTAACAACAGACGACAGTAAGGATAAATTTAAAAAACTATTACCTGACTATAATGTGTTTATTAACCACAGCCAACTATATGGAGATTTGCAAAGGCAACTACTTACAGTTGTCAGTCAAGCATGGACTCATGGACATGTAATTAATATAGGTAGTGTTTTAGAATTTAAGAAATGGGAATTTATCGAACCATCGGCCGCTGAGGAGAAACGTAAATTGCGTGATCTTAGTTTAGAGTTAAGTAGCGAGCATTTTAAAACTACACACCTTATTGTAGGCGGACTACAAAGTTGTAATGACGATCCATTACGTATACATACAGACCGTGTTGCTGAAACTATAAAATGGATATTAGAAAATAGAAACCACATACCGCTACTGTATGTGGATCATGTAAGTGACGAACTAGTTAACCGTTATCTTAAGTAAACATTGTACAAGTCTTTAGTTACTGTAATTTCTTCTACATTAATCGAAACAGCAACTTTATTATAACCGTTATATCTAACTTTAATAGGTTCCTGATATACAATAATTGGGTCTTTCATATACTCGAGCCATGCTTGTTTGTTTTCAAACATTAATTCAATAGCTTCAGTAGTTCTATCTTTAGTTATTGAAACCTTTTTACCTAGTAGTTTGTTAGTTTGTAGATACGCCTCGTCAATATAGTCGTACATGTCATCATCATACCTAAAAAACTCTTTTGTAGTATCAGGTCTGATAGATTTAATAGTAACCTTATACATTTGCCTCTTCTGTAATTACTTTAACATAATCCTTAGTTGTAAGAATACAAGTAATCATGATATCATCTTCATAGCGATTTTCAACACCTACCCAATTATGTGGTTTAGATGGATCTAATGCTTTACCGATACAAATCCAAGGACGAGGAGGAACGTCCGATGTGTTATAAGTTCCAAATTTAACTTGTAGTAGATCTTCGACTCGAGCAACACGAGGATCGAACATGTTAAACGCATTACAGTATGCAACTTGATATCCACGAGATAAAGCTGTTAGACCAAGTTTGGCATATAAATCGCCCATGTCAAACCAATAGGCAATATCAAACTCTTTAGCTGGTACAGATATCATCATCGGAGTTGTGGTCATTTGTGGCGGACGAACATGTGCATTTACATCACCTTGTGATCCCCAATATACTGCCAATGCGGCTAATTTTTTGCGCATCGCTGAATCAGTAACGATAATTTTATGACCTTCACGCTTTGCAAGGAACTCATCAATCATGGTGTTAAGCACTTGTTCAGTTTCTGCATCAACAGCAACTTCAGAGTTAAAGGTACGCTGAGCATGTTTTAATTTTTCTTGTTTTTCGATACCGATATATTCTTCGCGGTCAACAAGTTCCATACGAATTTCTGCACCGTCTGCTGTATTTTGCCAAGCATAGGCAATGTTGTTCTCATTCAAGAAATAACGTAAACTTCCAACCGCTAGTCCAATGTGTTGCCATTTTTCAAACAAATGAATATGTTCTGGCATAAACGCTTCGTTCTCGCGGCGAGGATCCAACATCAAGTACTCATCTGTTGGGGTAAATTTTACGCTGATTGAGTCAGCGGTTTCTGTAATATCTACGGCATAAAAAGTTCTTCCACAACGAACTGGCGCTAGGAATACTATCTTTTTGACGGTTTTTAATAGGCTCATGTAACTTCTCCGTTAACATCTGTATTTATACGTTTGGATAAGTAGTGTATGGATAGTTTAAAACACTACTTTATTTCAGACGCTAAATTCTTAATTTTAGATATACCAGTGCCCTATCAAAAAATGTTACAAGAGGCACAGGCACTAAAGCATAGATTTACCCCTCATAGGGGAAACAGTCATAATGGGTGGAAAAGCCTGGCACTTTATGGGCTTGACGAAGATAAACATGAAAGCTGGCAGGATTACGGATATGCTAATGCAGAGGAAGCCGCTAGAGATTTTGTGTGGACCACTGCGGCCGATGATTGCCCTACTATTACCAACTGGCTTAAGACCAAATTTCCATGTAATCGCTTTGGGCGGGTAAGACTCATGCTAGTAGAAGCAGGCGGTTATATAAGCCCGCACTCAGACACTAAACACAGAATACTTGAAAATATAAACATTCCATTAAGCAATCCCAAGGAGTGTATTTGGCGTTGGGGAGACGGTGAAGAATTGTTTATGGAGCCCGGTGGCGTGTATGCTATGAATATTAGTTATGAACATAGCGTGTACAATAACAGTACCGAAGACAGATATCATTTAATTGTTGCTAGGCACGATTCTACCGATGAATGGAAAGCACTAATGGAGACGGCCGCTACAGAACCTTTCCATTACATACTACACGAAATTGCCACTTAACCTAACAGCCGTGGACTAGTCCAATCTAACTTGTGCCAAGGAGCTTTCTTTAGTAGATTAATATCAGTCAAGTCAAAATCGATTACGGGCCCAGTAAACACCTGTGTTAGGGGATAATATCCGTCTGCACTTCGACTAGTCATAACAATATTAATATCAGGGTCGACATTTTTTAATTTATTAATCAGAGCATTTTCACATCTGACTCTATATTTTAAACTCTGGGTAGCAATATAGGGACTATGAGTAAACACATCACTTAGATTTAATAGTGTGCGCAGGCCAGGCTGAATCCAATTGAGATCGTATGAGCTCATATAATCGATTAACACATAGTCAAAATTTAATTTCTTAATTTTATCCCATATCGCTGGCCAGTCCGGATGTTTGCTTAAAAAATTATTCCATTCGACTCTTGTATATTCTACGTATTGATCGATGTCTCGGTAGATGCCATTAGGAATTATGGGCAAATGTTTCTTGTAAAAGTCCGGGTAATCTATGCCGTCCCATTCTTCAACCATTGCTCGCATAAACTGTAATGTGTTATGATTTATATCAGTAAAGATTACTTTAGTGCTATCAGTAGTACCTAATCTATGTAAGTACATGATCCAGTATACACCTATGCCAACAGTGATGTATTGATCAACGGGTCCTTTGAACGGAATAGCTTCATTATACTGATCGCTATTCCAACTAGCATAAAAATTATTACAAAAGAACTGATTGTGATATATGCCGGCCATCATCGTAAGAAAAACGTGATCATATTCATAATACAAATATTTTTTACTGTTTCTTATAGAATCGCCTAGATCTCTTATAATTTTATCATGCTCTAGTGCAGTTGATATAATGTTCCAACCGTGACATTTCATATCATATTGTTTTTTATTTTTTCCGGGTTTTACCCATTTTGCTACTTCGTGGTCTTCGTACAGACACTCAGTACTTCTTAATGGTTCTATTTGTTCATGCGGAGTTAATTCCTGAGCTCCTACGAATGGACTTCCTATAGCCTTATAATCAGATAAGTTCACAATATAAAATTGATGATGTAATTCATAATAGCCATTTTGCCATTGGCTATTTTCGTTTCTATCTAAAATATGCCCTGCTAAGAAAAACTCCTCTGTACACAATTTTTCAATAGCAGGAAATAGATTATCATTTAATCCTAAACTCATTCCACTAGCAATGAGTACTGCATGTCGATATCCATCGGCGGCCTTTAACAAAGCATCTTCATCTTTATCTATGAATACATCATATCCGTTTGCAATAAATCGATGTATAAGAAAATCTGTAATATTAATAGAGATCTCTCGGGCCCAACCACTAGAGTAATTGTCCGTATTGTCAACAATACAACACACAATAGGATTTTTATTTTGTACGCAGAATTTGTTTACCATCTTGTGTATCTTTCTAAATCTTGTAAAAACTTCTCAGGGTAAATCTGCCAAACTGTTTGAGCGTGTCCTCTGTAGTCTAGCAAACACTTAAATTTAACTAGTCCTAATTTTTCTAATGTGGGAAAATAGTGATCATGCACAAGCCGTTGACTGGCAACTTTGCTTGTATTGCTAGTGGCATAAACATCACCCTTTGTCCACTCTAAGCAAACTGGTAATAAAAACTGGCTTGTTAAATTTTGATGTTGTGATATGGCAGTGGTGCGGGTCATCAATCCACCATTACTTCTAGCACCCTCCAATACACAAGTTCGTGCCAACACCCTATAGCTGTTAACTCCCATCTCGGGAAAACTATGGGCGGCTACACTGCCAATGGCTTTATCATCTTTGTATAATATCCATGCTGATTTTTCTTGTTCGTTATTAAAACAATCAATCATAGATTTTTGACTAGCATTGTTAACGAAGCCTTTAGATTCTGCGATTGCGTAAAACTCAGTTAACTCTAATCCGGGTGTCCACGGGATTACTTTATACATTTGGCCTTCTCTATGAAATCTTTTGGATACATATTACTAAAACTTTGCCAGCACAATTCATTTAGCAATTCAAAGGGCTGTGGCTTATCCCATTCGATACCTAATGATGTGATATGTTTTTTTAATTCGTCCTGTCTAGTTGAATAAATGTGGCTTTCAACATCTTTAATACTTATGTTGTTTTCGTTGTCTCGATAGGTAAAGAAATAATTAATACTTTTTAATTTGCCGTCTACAATGAAATAACTGCTAGGATGCATACTGTACTTCCACAGTCCTAAACTCCTGTGCGCTTTGATAATGTTAAGCATTTGTTCCTGCCAATCCGGAAGTACTTCGTCGAATGTACAGTTACCATCTAAACTCTGTTGCCAAAAATCCGGGCCGTCGATTTCTAAATATAACTTGCGGGATGATAGATCTATGTTTATAATGGTAGGAACTAAATCAGGGTAGACATTACGCATCTGCGTAATATAGTTGACTTCTCTTAACCACTTCTCTTCCATTTTAGTAGGATCAACTACTTGATTTTTGCCTGCATGATATTCGCTGTCATTATGATACCATTGCACGAATGTTTTTTTATCATCACTTATAAGACTAGTGTAGATTAAATTGTTACGCCAAGGTTCTTGGCCAGGAATTTGGTTAAAGTAATAATTTAGTGCCATGCTATAATTTATCATAAATATTGCCTATGCAGAAAATAACTGATACTATGTCATTATGCGAGCATTGTTATAGACATGTACCTGCTGTTAAGTTTGAAAAAGATGGTGCGATATGGCTAGGCAAGACTTGCCCTAAACACGGATACTTGGAACACTTGGTAGAGCCAGATTCAGGTTTTTACTTGAATTACAACTATCCAAAACACCCATTAACTTCTTATTTTATTGAAGTTACCAATCGTTGCAATTTAACTTGTCCACATTGTTATCAGTTACCGGACAACAAAAGTGTTGATTTACCAATCGATTACATCGTACAACAAGTTTCCAGCTGGCCAGACGATGGCTATTGTGTATCGTTGGCTGGAGCTGAACCTACAGTACGCAAAGATTTAGATCAATTAATTCGAGCGATAAAAGCTATTCCCGGCAAGCCAAGAAGCATTATTGTGTTGACAAACGGCGTCAACTTGTGTAGAATGGAATATGCAGAAAAATTCAAAGACATTGACGATTTACATTGGACCGTAGGATTAAACCATCCAGATTATCAAGGGCATAGGGTCCGTGCTAAACAGATGCAAGGGATAGAAAATTGTGTTAAGTTAGGATTCAGTATTAAGAACATTAGTTACACCTTGGAAGATTTAGGTCAACTAGAATACTGCTTAGACGAAATCCACAAGTTTTATCCAGATACATGCAAGCAATTTAGAATTCGAGTCGGAGTTGATATTGGACGTAATCCAGAAGGACCACCGGTATACCTCAGTCAGTTGGTCGATGCTAC
>Ga0114975_10003153_pt1 | contig 11080 bp, 8 predicted proteins | sample S_130626_EF_Meta_FD_87031 | JGI IMG/M metagenome (GOLD analysis project Ga0114975, IMG submission 87031) | Freshwater microbial communities from Lake Simoncouche, Canada to study carbon cycling - S_130626_EF_MetaG | ecosystem: Environmental > Aquatic > Freshwater > Lake | place: Lake...
GCAAGCGGAGCAACCGGTGCGTTGTCTGCGATATCGATCAGTGCATCCTTGGCGAGATCAATCGTGATCGGCTCGCCGGAAACACCCGCCATCGCAAGCAGCCTCACCAATGCACCTTCAAGCGCACGGACAGAGCTGGTGACACACTGGGCGATGTACTCGAGTACATTCAATGGGACCATATGCCCTGCCTGGTCACGCAACAGCTTCGACTGAAGAATCGCGATACGCAGCTCAAGCTCCGGGGATGCAAGCTGTGCCACCATCCCGGCAGCCAAGCGTGTACGAATCCGCTCATCCATGCCCGGAAGGTCACGTGGCGCACGGTCACTCGCAATCACCAATGCACGACCAGATTGCTGCAATGCATTGAATGTATGGAAGAACTCCTCCACCGTCGCTTCACGGCCACCAAGAAACTGGATGTCATCCACGAGCAGAACATCCAGCTGGCGGTACTTCTTACGAAACTGTGCTGTGCGGTTCTCACGGAGCGACTCCAGAAACTCCGTCAGAAATGCCTCGCCGGAAACATAGCCAACACGCAGCTCTGGATGCCGTTGCTGAACCGCATGCCCAATCGCGTGCAAGGTGTGCGTCTTGCCATTGCCACTTGGACCGTAAATAAACATCGGGTTGTAAATCTCACCCGGTGATTCACAAATCGCAGCCGCACAGGATGCTGCGAGCTGATTCGCTTTGCCGCGGACCAATGTCTCAAATGTAAATGCACGATTCAAGTTGGGCTTGATGTAAACGGATCTCGTTGATGTACCAGCACTGCTTGCACGCTCATCACCGGATGTCACCTCCGGTGCAGGACGCTTTGCCTGAATCCGGGTTGGGGCCTGGCGGGCACTGGTTGGTTCGGCCTTACGGACCACTAAGTTAATGCGGATGTTGCCAACATTGGTTTCAAGGTTGTCAGCAACAAGCTTGGTCAAAAGAGAAAGATGACGGACACGCACCCACTGTGCAATGAACTCGCCCTGCACTTCTACATTAAGCGAAAGCGTATCGCTGCCATCGGAGATCCATGAAACCAAACGGGCATCACGGAACTTGTTAAGCGTAACGCTGCTCTCAAGCCTCTCAAGAAGATCTTGGAATGCGGATGTCCAAGCCTCCTGTAGAGATACTGGAATTTCGGTCTGGGAGATTGAGAGCTGTTGGTTCACGTTTCACTTTTCGGGGGTCCACCGCGCGGTGGGGGGAGGGGAGAATCTGAGTGCAGATTTCACCCTGAAATGGACCCAAAGGCAAAGGTTTTTTAAGCGTTCATACCTGCTTATTGTCCTTTCAGGAGTATGTATAACCATCAACATTTAGCAATAAGATTTTTAACTGACAATGCCACGAATACTTAAACCACACTGGAAATTCACTCCGCAAAATCTATACAATTGAGCTTCATTTCAGGGTGTTTTGTCACGTAAAGTCACGTGAATCCGTGATGTTTCCCAGAGTCATTCCCCTGTGCAACAACATCAATGCATCCACACATTTGTTCTTTCATCCCTCTTCCAACAAACTGACCCAAACCTCAACATCATCACGCTTATATTCGGTTGGACTTTAACTGTGTGATTTGGCAAACAGGGGTAATCGTATATAGCAGGGACACCCGACAATCGCAGAACTACCACGGCTGTTGGCGACATTTCCTAAGTGGTTGCAATGCAATGTTTTGGGGGAATGTTGATGCACGAACACGCACTCTTTGGACCAGTAGTCGATACCGGAATTGGTGTTGATATTGGGTACCCGGCTATCCCGATCATCCAACTTGAAGAGCTTCACGGACGCAAAACGCTCATCAAAATTCCCACACCAGCTGGCACCATTTCAGATAGCTCCAATATGGCTGCGGGGACGTTTGCCCTACCTCGGACATCCACCCGCTTTGTTGACACCGTGCTCCGTGTCAAAGCTGGCGACCAGAGTGTGACTGGCGGCCTTGTCCGCTCAGAAGAGTGTCCGAACCGACATTTGGTTTCTTTTCACAGTCGGCTTCCGGTGATTGGGGCGCTCCTCCAATCGGATTCCAAACAACGATGCAACTCGGAAGTGATTGTGCTGCTGACCGCGTGTCAGCTGAAAGATTAACCGATGACTATGACGGCACCTCCGACATCCCAGCAACAGCTAACGCGGCTTGGCACATTGTTTTTGCGCAACGGGATGGTAACGGCACAGCAGGTCGAGCAGGCTCTTGAGCGCCAACGCCAGCTGTGCGGCTCGCATCCACTGGGTGAGATTCTGGTGGCGATGGGCTTGATCACCGATCGTCAGCGTGTTCAGGTTATCGGCGAGCAATGTGGAATTTCCGTTGTTGACCTACATAGGGTTACTATTAATGGCGATGCCGTGCATCTGGTTTCGCAGGAGCTTGCCCGGCGCTACACAGTGCTGCCGATTGAGTTTGCTGGTCCGCGGCTGATTGTGGCGATGCAGGATCCGCTGAATGTGCGTGCAATCGATGAGCTTCGTCTTGTAACGGGTCGCGATATTTTGCCTGGGATCGCGCCTGAGGATGAGATTCGCACTGCAATCGATGCTGTGTATCGGTGCTCCGAGGGGACATCGGTTGGGAGTTTCCTTGATTCGATTAGCAGTAGTGATGTCAGCGATGTGAATGGTGGGTGGCTATCGCCGGAGGTGCAGGTCGCGGAGGAGGCGGTTGAGTCGGATGCCGCTGCTCAGCCGATTATTCAGCTTGCGAATGCCATTTTGCAGTGTGGCATCGCTGAAAAAGCCAGTGACATCCACTTCGAGCCCAACAAAGAAGGCATCCGTGTGCGCTACCGTATCGATGGCATTTTGTCGGATGGTCCAAGCGTTCCGAAGGATATGCAAAACGCACTTATTAGACACATTAAGAACATGTTCGATCTCGATATTGCGGAGAGGCTGGAGCCTCAGGATGGCCGGATGTCGCTGCAGGTTCACGGCCAGGTCTTTGACTTTCGTGTCTCGACGCTGCCAGCGCACTATGGCGAAAAGGTTGTGCTGCGGATTTTGGACAAGTCCAGCCTGCAGCTGGGGCTCGGAAAGCTTGGACTTCAGGGTCAGGTGGCAGCGATGTACGAGCACCTCCTCAAGCGCAGCCATGGCATCGTGCTAGTCACAGGTCCACCGGATTCTGGTAAGTCAACCACGCTTTATGCAAGCCTGAACACGGTGAATTGCGGGAAAAAGAACATTCTCACAATTGAGGATCACGTCGAATATGAACTCCAGGGGATCACACAAGTTGGGGTAAATGACCGCACAGGGATGTCATTTGCATCAGGTTTACGTGCGATGCTCCGGCAGGATCCGGACATCATCATGGTTGGGGAAATGCGTGATCGTGAGACCGCGATGATTGCGATTGAGGCAGCCTTGACAGGCCACTTAGTGTTATCAACCTTACATACAAATGATGCTCCCGGTGCGATTACGCATCTTGTGGATATGGGAGTAGAGCCATTTTTGATTGCGAGTGCAATGGTTGGGGTGATGGCACAGCGGCTTGTTCGGCGTATTTGTGATCGTTGTAAGGAAGCGTATGTGCCGCCTCGGGATGCTGTGTTGCGGTATGGTTTGCCTCTCGATGATGCGAATGAGCCGGCACAATTGTTCCGCGGGGCCGGGTGTGAGCACTGCAATAATTCAGGTTATCGGGGCCGGGTTGGGTGTTACGAACTGCTTCCCGTCACAGATGATGTGCGTGCGCGAATTCTTGCAAATGACTCAGCGGATGCGATTCGCGATGCTGGTGTTGCATCCGGGATGCGTAGCCTTAAGGACGATGCTATGTCAAAAGTCCTTTTGGGACAGACGACATTGGAAGAGGTTCTGCGGGTGTTGTACGCTGGCTGACACGAGGAATTGCCACTATGAAAACACTCCCCAGTCAGCGTCTTGTCGAGCTTGGAATTACACTGCCCCCTCCTCCACAGCCAGCCGGTAACTACATCCATGCCGTAAAGACCGGCAATCTGCTTTTCCTTGCGGGCAAGGCGGATGGTCCCTATATCGGGAAAGTCGGCCGGGATGTCACCATCGATGAAGCCTATGCCTATGCGCGTCAGACCGGTATTCAGCTTTTAGGCGTAATTGCCCACGAGCTTGGCACCATCGACCGCGTCACGCAGATTGTGAAAGTGTTTGGATTGGTGAATGCCACGGATGATTTCACGGAGCATCCAAAAGTCATGAATGGTTGTTCAGACCTGCTCGAAGATGTCTTTGGTGAGAATGGTCGGCATGCGAGGACATCCGTGGGGGCTGGCAGCCTTCCGGGGAATATCCCAGTGGAAATTGACATGGTTGTGGAGTTCGCATAGCCACGTACCGAACTTGTCGGTCACGATTTGGTTTCAGGACTCAAAACAAAACCGCCTCTGAAAATTCAGAGGCGGTTTGTCATTGTGAGTGCTATCGAGAAGTAGCTTACTTCTTGACTTCGAGTAGCTCGACTTCAAAGACCAGCGTTGCTCCTGGTGGGATATCCGTACCAGCACCCTGCTCGCCGTAGCCAAGCTTAGCTGGGATTTTGAGCTTGCGCTTTCCGCCGACTTTCATTCCAGGAACGCCATCATTCCAGCCTTGAATGACCTGACCTGGCAGTGAGAACTCAAATGGCTCATCGCGGTCAACAGAGCTGTCAAATTTCTTTCCATTGGTTAGCCAGCCAGTGTAGTGAACCTTAACCGTGGTACCGGTCTTGGCTTCATCCCCCGAGCCCACTTTTAGGTCTTCGATTTCGAGACCAGATTCGAGCTTCTTGGTGGTTGGTCCCATTTTGGCGACTTCAGATGGTGCATTCGCTGGAGGCGCAGGAGGTCCGGCTACTGGCTTGCCATCCGTGGTTGTAGGCACACCAGTTGGTTCTGTTTTGTTCAATGCAGGTAAATCTGTTGATTCTGCTGCCTTTGGCTGATCACAGCCTGCGGCGAGAAGTCCAAGAATGGCGGATGCCGCCAGAAAGTACTTTGTCATCATGGTGTTTCTATATCAGCCTTTCACTCCGATGAGTTCCACATCGAAGATGAGAGTTGCATTTGGTGGAATGACGCCAGGGAAGCCGCGGTCGCCATAGGCGAGATTTCCTGGAATCACGAGCTTGCGGTGTCCGCCGATTTTCATTCCGGCAACGCCTTCATCCCAGCCCTTGATGACACGGCCGCCGCCGAGCGGAAACTCAAATGGTCCACGACCACGGCTGGAGTCGAATTGATCTCCATTGGTGAGGATGCCGGTGTAGTGCACGGCAACGGTATTGCCATGTTTTGCTTCTGTGCCATCTCCAACGACGATGTCGGCGTATTGCAGACCGCTTGCGGTTGTTGTCAGAGCACTTTCATCAATCGGTGTAACTTCTGGATGAGGATCGCCGGAAACGCCAAGCAATTCAACATCGAACATCAGGGTTGCGTTAGGTGGAATAACTCCCGGGAAGCCCTGATCGCCATAGGCGAGATTTCCTGGGATGACGAGCTTGCGCTTGCCACCAACCTGCATCCCGGCAACACCTTCGTCCCAGCCCTGAATCACCATCCCGACACCGAGAGTGAACTCAAACGGGCCACGGCCAACGGAGCTGTCGAATTCCGTTCCATCTGTGAGGACACCGGTGTAGTGGACGGAGACATTTTGGCCCTTTGCGGCGGTTGGACCCTGTCCGATGGCGACGTCTTCGTACTGAAGACCACTGTCAGTTGTAATCATTGAGTGTTGTTCCCGGCGCAGGGTGTGAGTGTTGAAAACCCTGTGCGATGCGTGCAAGTTACCGCAAAAGCGTGGCCAGCGTCCAGCGGGAGTTCGGGATGCCACTAATCATTCCTTTTAAGACACCGAATTTTCACGAATTCTGTTTCCGGAAACACCTCCTTCTGCTGAGTATGTTTACAGGGAACCATCAGGTGGAATCACAGGTAGAATGGATAAAGGTAGGGTTGAACAGCATGGCAGTGGATGAAGCGACAAAGAAGCGCATAGATGCCTGGATTAAGGCCGAAGGCCGCAATGATTTTGGTGACCCAAAGGGAACCAATTATGCGGGTGGAACTCCTCTGTTTGACATGCGAACCGGGCGTACCCGTGACCGCTACGACTATATTCTCGAGCGCAACCCTCACTTGAAGCAGGAGCCAGCAGTATGACGGCTTTGATTCGTAACATCTTTGCGGCCACCGCCATCGTTGCCGGAGTCGCAAATCTCGCCGCTGCACAGACATCCCCTTTGATTGTCGATATCGCAGATAAGGCATCCAAGACTGAAATCGCCCAGCTACAAGCAAAGATCGGTGGACGCTGGAGACCTAACTCTGTGGTGGCATCCAGCAACCATGTCTATCAGGTCTTTCTTTCTGCTGCCGAGCGTGCTACGGCACTTGCTGCGCTGAAGACATCCAAAAATATCGATGCCTACGACACTGAGCATACCTACCAGCTTGATCCTGATTTCCTCCCGTTAGGCATCCGCCAAACAGGTAACGCAAAGGCTAAGTCTGCTACATACAAACCACTTTCTGCCACTCCAAATGACCCACGCTATGGTGAGCAGTGGAACTTCCAAATGGTCGGTGCCGAAGCCGCATGGAAGCGCTCCCGCGGTACGGGTGTTGTTGTTGCCGTCATCGATACTGGCGTCTCTGGGACGACCAGCGGCAAGGGTCAAGCCTGTCGCGACTTCGGTTCGACAGCATTTACGGCTGGCTATGACTTCGTCAATGGCGATTCGGATCCATACGATGACCACGGTCATGGAACCCACGTCGCGGGGACCATCGCCGAAGCAACCAACAATTCTGAAGGTGTTGCAGGTCTCGCCTATGGCGCTACCATCATGCCTCTCAAGGTTCTGAGTGCTGCCGGGTCGGGTACAAGCGCTGATATCGCGGATGCCATCCGTTGGGCAGCGGACAAGGGCGCAAATGTTATTAACATGAGCCTTGGCAGCCCCTTCCCTGATGCCGTTATTCGCAGTGCGTGTACGTATGCATCCAAAAAGGGTGTCGTTATCGTCGCCGCAGCGGGTAACTCTGGTAAGCAGGGCGTCGGGTATCCTGCCGCCTACTCCGAGTGCATCGCTGTGAGTTCGGTTGGGCCATCCGGAAAGCTCGCTGGCTACTCCAGCTGGGGCAAGCAAGTTGCGCTCGCAGCGCCAGGTGGTGACATCGGTGGCTATGCCGGTGATCGTAATGAAGCCGCTGGAATTCTCCAAAACACCAACCTCCCGGTTGAGTTTGGTGGCCAGGGGGATGGCTATTACGCTTTCCAAGGCACCAGTATGGCAAGTCCACACGTGGCTGCCGCCGCTGCTCTCGTTGTCTCGCAAGGCATTAAAGATCCAGCTCAGGTGCGCAAGGCCCTGATCGAGTCTGCGGTCAAGGTGTCAGGTGGGGATGTCAAAAAGTACGGTGCTGGCATTTTAAATGTCGACAAAGCCACTGCACTGGCTGCAAAGTGGACGGGTCGCTCCGATGAGATTCCAGAACCATTTGCAATGATGGTTTCCACCAACAAGTCGCCTATTGCCAAGCTGACCGGATTGCCGATTTCCCTGCCAAGTATCGTGATCGCAGTTGTTGGACTGCTGGCCGCACTGATTCGCATCAAGCGCCCATTCCTCCGCCGTGCTTGGGTAAACTTTGCATTCTCTGTAATCGGGACATCGTTTATCGTCACCCTAGCTATCGCGTTGGCACCGGTTCCTGAGCTGGTCCCCGTTGCAGTCACACTGCTGGCTGCGCTCCGGATGCTGATGGCTCGTAACACGGCTGGAGCTCTCGCTGCGGTTGGAGTCACGATTGGTGCCGCACTCACACTTGTAAACTTCCAGGTGCCAACTGCTGGTAGCAGTGTGCTTGGGGTGACCTGTGATGCGGAACGGATGATGGGAATCCTCAGCATCATGTCGATTTTGGGTGCGGGCCGGACGTACCTAATGGCGAGGCAATCACGCGATTTAGGTGTCTGAAATACCTGAATTTTTGTTGCGGCGCTTGACTTTTTCAAGCCTGTGATAGGATATGAGGGAACCTGCGTGGATTCCACGCAGGTTTTTCTATGTCTGGACGGGGCGCGACGGGGGGTTGCGCATTCCGCCGCTATCGCATTTAGAGGTATAAAATGCTCCGCAATATCGCCATCATTGCCCACGTTGACCACGGGAAAACGACCCTGTTGGACGGCATGCTCAAGCAGGGAGGCGCCTTCCGTGATAACCAGGAAGTCGCTGAGCGCGTCATGGACCGCATGGACCAGGAGCGCGAGCGCGGTATCACCATTATCTCGAAGCACACCGCTATTCAATATGCTGGTGTCAAGATCAATGTTGTTGATACTCCAGGCCACGCCGACTTTGGCGGTGAAGTTGAGCGCGTGATGCTCGTCGTCGATGGCGTTCTCCTCCTAGTAGATGCTGTCGATGGCCCAATGCCACAGACCCGCTTCGTTCTCGAAAAAGCACTTCAGGCTGGTCACAAAGTTATCGTTGTTATCAACAAGATGGACCGCGCAGATGCACGTCCTGACTGGGTGGTCAATGAGACATTTGACTTGTTCGCAGAGCTCGGTGCAACCGATGCACAGCTGGACTTCCCTGTTGTCTACGCGACCGCACTGGATGGCAAAGCATCCCTCGACTGGGATGCAGCTCCTGGCGAAACCCTGATTCCTCTGTTCCAGACAATCGTTGACCATGTCGCAACGCCAAAGGTAACCGGTAACAACGAGGATGGTCTTCAGGCGATGATCTCGACCATCGATGTTGACCCACACCTCGGACGCCTCGGCATCGGCAAGGTCTTCTCTGGTGGACTCAAGCCAAACCAGACAGTTACCGTGTTCCGCCGCGATGGCTCCAAGTACTCCGGGCGTGTCCAGAACGTCTATGTTTACGAAGGTCTTAAGCGAACCTTGGTCGAAGAAGCTGTTCCGGGTGACATCATCGCCGTAACCGGTATTCCAGACATCACCATCGGTGAGACCATCGCAGCCGGAGATAACCCAACGCAGCTGCCTCCTCCAACCGTGGATGAACCAACCCTTCAGATGACATTCAGTGTCAACACCAGCCCATTTGCTGGTAAGGAAGGTTCACACCACACCAGCCGCAAGCTGCGTGAGCGCCTGATGAAGGAACTCGAATCCAACGTTGCGCTGCGTGTTGAGGAAACGGATTCCTCCGATGCGTTCCGCGTTTTCGGACGTGGTGAGCTTCACCTTGCGGTTCTGATCGAATCGATGCGCCGTGAAGGGTATGAGCTTCAGGTTTCGATGGCAGAAGTTATCTACCGTGACTCTCCTAAGGGCCGTACCGAACCATTCGAGCGCGTTCTGATTAGTGTTCAGGATGAGTACGTTGGAGCTGTCGTGCAGACACTTGGCGAGCGTAAGGGTGAGCTGCAAGACATGCGCCCTAACGACAAGGGTGGCACCCGGCTGGAAATCGTAATCCCGACACGTGGTCTTCTTGGATTCCGTGGAATGTTTATGACACTGACACGTGGAACCGGCGTCATGAGCACCATCCTCGAAGGCTACAAGCCATTCGCTGGTGAAATGGACAAGATTCGCCGTGGCTCACTCGTCGCATCGGATAGTGGCCAGACAACCACCTTGGGTCTGTCAAACTCTGAAGTCCGTGGCATTCTGTTCATCCCAAGCCAGACACAGGTCTATGCAGGAATGATTGTTGGTAAGCATCAGCGTGAAGGCGACCTCGTCGTCAACGTCTGCAAAGTCAAGCAGCTCACCAACATGCGTAGCTCGACATCCGATGTCGGTATCCGCCTGACGACCCCTACCACGATGAGTCTTGACCGTAGCCTTGAGTACATCGGCCCGGATGAGCTCGTTGAGGTCACTCCAAAGAGTGTCCGGATGCGTAAGAAGGAACTGGATGCAGGAATGCGCCGCCGCTCAGAAAAGCGCGGCGACTAGAGGCTCCCAACGGGAGCGATGAGGGTACACTGTGGTGGCACGGCCGCCACAGTGGCCGTTTTTTTGTGTCGGGAGAATAGGCAAACCCATGAAGATGCAAGAGTTTCAGGCGAAGGATCTTCTCCGTAAGTACGGAGTGCCAACGCCAAAGGGAATCGTTTGTACGACGGTTGAGGAAGTTGCTGCCGCAGCTGCTGAGCTCGGTGGTGGTGCGGTTGTCAAGGCACAGGTGCTTTCCGGCGGACGCGGTAAAGCAGGCGCTGTGAAGGTTGGCAAGACACCAGAAGCATGTGCTGAATTCGCAGGAAAGATTCTGGGCACTAAGCTCTACTTTGAGCAAGCCAAGAGCGACCTGCACATCGGAACTGTTCTCGTCGAGCAGCTGCTCGACATCGCCAAAGAATACTACGTCGGCGTCGTTGTCGACCGTGATTCACAGCGCAATGTGCTGATCGTTAGCTCCCAAGGCGGCATGGACATCGAAGAAGTGGCACACCACCACCCAGATGCCATCGGGCGTCTTCCAATCGACCCAGTCACCGGTCTTCGTGACTATGACATCCGCCACGTGGCCAAGCTCGGTGGAATTCCAGCCAGTGAGCTCGCACAGCTCGCTCCATTCCTCCGCTCATTGGTCAAGGCCGTGATCGAAGGCGATGGCACCCTCGCTGAAATCAACCCACTTGTTGTCACATCCGCTGGCGAGTTCATCGCTGGTGATGCCAAGATCGAAATCGATGACAACGCGATGTACCGTCATCCAGACTTCGCCGCACTTGTTGGCGAATCGGATGAAATGGATGATTACGAGAAGGAAGCCCGCCGCCGCGGAATTGCTAACTACGTCCACCTCGATGGCAATGTAGGCATCATCGGAAACGGTGCCGGCCTCGTCATGGGAACCATGGATGAAGTGAAGCGTGCTGGTGGAATCCCAGCAAACTTCCTCGACATCGGTGGTGGAGCCAAGGCTGAGCTCGTTCGCGACTCACTGGACCTCGTTCTCTCCGACCCAAATGTCAAGGGCGTTCTCATCAACATCTTTGGTGGAATCACCCGTGGCGATGAAGTCGCAAAGGGCATTATCGAAGGCTGCGCATCGCTTGACATCAAGGTTCCTCTTGTTGTACGCCTCGCCGGCACA
>Ga0114975_10003154_pt1 | contig 11078 bp, 3 predicted proteins | sample S_130626_EF_Meta_FD_87031 | JGI IMG/M metagenome (GOLD analysis project Ga0114975, IMG submission 87031) | Freshwater microbial communities from Lake Simoncouche, Canada to study carbon cycling - S_130626_EF_MetaG | ecosystem: Environmental > Aquatic > Freshwater > Lake | place: Lake...
ACATACAAATTACCACCAATACCAACACCACCAGTTACTACTAATGCTCCCGTTGTTGTTCCTGTACTGTTTGTAGGTGATGTAATAGATACATTACTTGTGTTTATTGAAAGACTTGATGTTGATGCTAGTTGTACAACTCCGTTTAATAATGTAAATGTATAAGTGTTCCATCCATTGATATCATTATGTCTAAATTCTGTACCATGTAAATGTAAATCAGAAGATGGTCTGTTACCAATGCCTAAATACCCAGCATTTGACAAGTACATTTTTTCAGCAGCATTTATTTGCCAAATAAAATTATTATTAAGACCACCGGCATTTATATAGGTAACATTATCATATACACCTTGGCCTAAATAATATCCCGAACTAATAGTACTTTGTACCTGTCTAATATAGAGACCGCCGTATAAATCTAATACTTTGCCATTTCTATAATTTCCAGTAAGAGACATTGGATCGGCCGCCGTAGTCATTGTACTTGTACCGATAGCTAGCCCCCTATTTGGAACATATACTAAACTAGTTGAAGATGTTTCTGCTTTTGCATAACCTTCAACTGTTGATACCATTGTTAAATATCTAGGAGTATTCGACGCAACTTTTGCTATTGCAATAGTGGTAGCACTAGTAGCAACGCCTGAAATTGTACCTTTGATAACACCGCCAACATATAAATCACCAGCAACTCCAGCACCACCTTGTACAACCAATGCTCCTGTTGTAGTCGATGTACTACTAGTAGTGTTTAATATAGTAAATGTGCTAGTTGTTCCAGTACTCGATACTAGAAGACCATGTGAGTATATATCTCCAGCAACATTTAAATCACCTCCAATACCAACACCGCCGCCAACAATTAACGCCCCTGTATTAGTACCAGTAGATATACCATTTCCAGGAATAAAAATATTTGTGGCTGTAATCGTTGCTACTAATTGTCCACTTGAATATATATTTCCTGCAACATGTAATGAACCGCCAATGCCAGCACCGCCGGTTACTACTAGTGCTCCTGAATTAGTACTAGTAGATTCTGTTAAATTACTAATAGTAAATGTAGAACTAGTTCCAGTAGTAGCACCTACTAATGAATTATTTGAATATATACGCCCTGCATATATTGTTCCTCCAATACCTATGCCTCCGGCAACAATTAATGCACCTGAATCAGTACCAGTAGATTCTGTTAAATTAGTAATTACTATAGAGTTAGTAGTTGTATTACCTCTGTTGGTAATTGTCTGTAATGTACTGGTATTCCAAATAGTGATTGTTCCAGTGCTGTTACTAATTGCGGTATCAGTTCCAGCAGTTAGTGTTTGTACACCTAAATTAACAATACCAAAACTGGTTTGCGTACCAGTGGATACTAAGTTGACAATGCCTATATAAGCACTACCAGTGGCTATAACGCTAGTTACTACACGATTTCCTGAATCATATAAAGATCCGGCATATATAGCACTAGTAGTGGCGTTACCTCTGTTGGTAATTGTCTGTAATGTACTGGTGTTCCAAACTATAACTTGCCCAGTACTTGTACTAATTGCAGTATCAGTACCAGCAGTTATTGTTTGAACGCCTAAATTAACAATACCAAAACTAGTTTGTGTTCCTGTAGATACTAAATTAACAATACCTATATATGTACTACCAGTAGCCGTTACCCTAGTTACTACACGATTTCCTGAATCATATAAAGATCCAGCATATATAGCATTAGTAGTGGTGTTACCTCTATTGGTAATTGTCTGTAAAGTACTGGTATTCCAAATAGTAATTGTGCCAGTACTTGAACTAACTGCGGTATCAGTACCAGCAGCAAGTGTATGTACGCCAAGATTAATTATGCCAAAACTAGTTTGTGTACCAGTAGATACTAAGTTGACAATTCCTATGTAAGCACTACCAGTAGCTATTACACTGGTTACTACACGATTTCTTGAATCATATAACGAACTTGCGTATATAGCGTTGGTAGTTGTATTACCTCTGTTAGTAATTGTCTGTAATGTACTGGTATTCCAAATAGTAATAATACCAGTGCTAGTATTAATAGCTGTATCAGTACCTGCAACTATGGTAGTTTGATTGGCATATTGATTGATAGTAGCAGTGGTAATAATTAACGAATTATCAATATATGATGATGTGCCTATATATACTGCACCGCCAATACCAACCCCTCCAGTTACTACTAACGCACCAGTGGTTGTGCTTGTTGAAGCTGTTAAATTATTAATAGTAAATGTTGACGTAGTACCAGTGCTGGCGCCTACTAAGGCACCATTTGAATATATAAGTCCTGCATATATTGATCCACCAATACCTACACCGCCTGTTACCACCAATGCACCTGAATTAGTACTAGTTGAAGCTGTTAAATTATTAATAGTAAATGTAGAAGTAGTACCAGTGCTGGCACCTACTAACGCGCCATTTGAATATATAAGACCGGCGTATATTGAGCCGCCAATACCTACGCCACCCGTTACCACCAATGCACCAGTGGTTGTACTGGTAGAAGCTGTTAAATTATTAATGGTAAATGTTGACGTAGTACCAGTACTAGCACCGACTAAGGAACCATTTGAATATATAAGGCCGGCGTATATTGAGCCGCCAATACCTACGCCACCAGTTACTACTAACGCGCCAGTGGTCGTACTAGTTGATCTACTTGCATTGGTAATTATTACAGTATTAGTAGTTGAATTACCCCTGTTGGTAATTGTTTGCAGTGTACTAGTATTCCAAATAGTAATAATACCAGTGCTTGTATTAATAGCAGTATCGGTACCTGCAACTATAGTGGTCTGATTTGCATATTTGTTAATAGTAGCAGTGGTAATAATTAAAGAATTATCAATGTATGATGATGTACCTATATATACTGCTCCGCCAATACCCACACCACCTGCAACTATTAATGCTCCTGAATTAGTATTAGTTGCATTGGTAGTATTGTATGTTGATATTACATCATCGGTTACTACATTAGTAGTTGTTATTGTAGTCAGTTGGATAATTAATTTCTGAGCAACAATTTTACCACCAACATACAAGTCACCGCCAATGCCGGCGCCGCCTGTTACTTGTAATGCGCCCGACTGTGTGGAACTCGCATCAGTATTATTAGTTATTGTAATTTGTCTAGTTGTATTAGATCCTCTACCAGTAATACTTTCTAGTGTACTAGTATTCCAAATTGTAACGCTGCCCGTTGCTGTACTAACAGCAGTATCTGTACCAGCAACTATCGCGGTAACACCTAAATTTGGTAAGGAAATTTCAGTAATTACTTTACTATTGTTACTGTAAATATCGCCTGCGTATATCGACCCGCCAATACCAGCACCGCCTTTTACTACTAATGCACCAGTATTTGTATTAGTTGCGGCTGTAAAATTATTAATAGTAAATGTAGAATTAGTACCAGTAGTAGATCCTACTAATGAGCCATTTGAATATATTGAGCCTGCATATAATGAGCCGCCAATACCAGCACCACCCTTTACAACTAATGCACCAGTGTTTGTATTAATTGCCGGAGTGGTATTATTAATTGTAAACGTAGAATTAGTACCAGTAGTAGATCCTACTAATGAACCATTTGAATATATAGCACCTGCATATAATGAACCACCAATGCCAGCGCCGCCAGTTACAACTAACGCACCAGTATTTGTACTAATTGCTGCTGTTAAATTATTAATTGTAAACGTAGAAGTAGTGCCGCTACTTGATCCTACTACTTGACCGTTTGAATATATATTTCCTGCAAATATTGTACCGACTGAAACTATATCTACTGCATATAATGAACCACCAACTCCAACCCCACCAAGTACTTGTAATGCTCCGGTATTAGTTGAATTTGAAATAGTGCTATTTGTAATTCTAATTGTATTATTTGTAGAGTTTCCTCTATCAGTTACAGTTTGTAAAGTTTGATTGGTATAGACATCAATACTAGCAGTGGTAACAATTTGGGCTCCGCCAATGTAGGATGTATTAGCAATATAAACTTCACCACTAATACCAACGCCACCAGTTACTGTAAATGCGCCCGTTGTTGGTGATATACTATTTGTTGTACTACTTACTGATAATTTGTTTACTACTAAAACGGCATTTGGAGTAAAAGGTAACTGAAAGTTTAAATGATTTGCATCAAAAGCAGTGGTTCCTGGTCCAGTTTGAAATGGAATTGCTCCGGCTACACCTCCAACAAAATTACTTGCCGTAGTTACTGCAAATCCGTAGGGATTAAACCAACCTAATATTCCATTAAGTACAGCTAGTACGGTTCCTTCACCCCCTAATGTCAATGCCTCTGTTCGACTAGTAGCAGTTTGATATAAAACACTACCATAGGCCCCGCCATATATATTTGTGGCATATGTAGCACTATTTGCGTTAGTAATTGTACCTAATAATTCTTGTGTTTGTGTGTTATAACTTACAACTGTGTTTTTTAATTTCCCAGAGGTATCTGTGTATACTAGTTGATTGCCACCTAATGTAGTAACTATATTACCGCCAACATAAATGTCCTGCGATATGTATGCGCCGCCATTAGATAAAATTAAGGCACCAGACCCTGTACTAGATGCATTGGTATAATCTAATATAGATAATCGTTTACCAATGGCTGCATAGCCTGCAACCGTTAATGCGCCTAAACCAGTTGCTCCAATATATACTTCTCTTCCAAAATAGGCGCCGCCTACGACTTGTAATGCACCGCTGCCATTTGATGCTCCTGAAGTTGATGTAGATATTAAAAGAGTATTAGCCACTAATTGTGTTAATGAACTAATATATCTAAATCCGTTAACATCAAATGTGGTTAGATCAACATCTGATTGATAAGGGATTGCGCCAGCTGATCCACCTAATAAATTTTTTGCAACAGTTGAAGAACTACCTGCGCCGCCTGGCAGCGTCCATGCTAAATTTCCATTTACTATACTAAGTACGGTACCATTTGATCCTATTGGTAAAAATACTGTAGAACTAGAAGTTGATTGATAAGGAATACTGTTTGTAGCACCGCCTTCTAAATTTTTTGTGCTATTGATACTTCCATATATAGTACCGCCAACATATAAATTTTTGGCAATGCCTGCACCGCCTGCTATTTGTAATGCTCCTGAGTTAGTACTAGTTGCATTAGTTGTATTGTAAGTTGATATTATATCATCAGTTGTTACTACAGTAGTAGTAATTGTAGTTAATTGAATTGTTAATCTATTGGCGATAATCTCGCCTCTTACTGTCAATGTATTGACTACTTCTAAATTACCATAAATCTTTGCATCAGTTCCAACAATTAAATTTTTTGCAATAGCGGCGCCACCATTGACTTGAAGGGCATTTGATTGGGCCGTTGAACTTGTAACCGCACCTGTTCCTAAAACAACAAGTCCGTTGTTTACATTAAAGTCTTGATTTACTGGAGTTAGTGCCACGTTGGTATCATCCCGTTAAGGTGTCATGCCAATACGTAGGACTTTCACTGTTTTATTTGTTGCACCAGTTGCTTGAAATAATAGCTGTGCAGTTACTATATCTCCATCTGATATAACTTGACTTTGAAATACCCCAAGGACTGCGTTATTACTTACAGTACCATATTCAGTCACCCAGGTAGTATAAGTAGTTGCAGTGTTTGCCACTAACATTATTAATTCACTAGATTGAAAACTATTTGTGTCAGGATCATTAATTTGCACTAAGTATTTTGACGTTCTAAATTGTGTAACTGGATAAGAATCAATTACTGTTGATATTGCGGTGTTAATTGGGGTTGATGTACTATCAAATACAGAATCAGTAATTTGTAAATGTTCGGCATATACAGTACCACCAACATATAAATCTTTTACAACACCAACTCCTCCAGTTACTTGTAATGCGCCCGAAGCAGTATCAGTAGCATCAGTTGCATTGTTAATATATATTATATTTGTAGTGGTAGATCCGTTAGAAGTTACTGCTTCTAATGTAAGATTTGCAATTGATGCTGTAGTTAATATTGCAACTCCGCCAATGCTTATTCCACCGTCACCTATGGACACCTGATTAGATCCAGTTCCGACAGTTATTCCTGAAGTTACTATTGTACCCTGATTAATTACGGTCCATGCATATCCAGACCACTGATAAGTTTTTCCTCCGAGAGAATATGTTTCTCCTGGATTGGGATTAGTGGGAAAATTCAATAAAGCCATAGTTTAACTCTTTATAATGTTGTAATCTGTATCCAAAATGTATCAGTTCCGTCTTGGATAAATTGGAATTCTGCTAAGATAGTAGCATCTATCCAAAAATCTCCAGGTCTAGGATTTAGTGGAGGTAATCCAGTATTTGTTACGGTAACTTTAGGAGTGTACAATAAGTAATTTTGTAGCGGATTTCCATCTCGACTATATATACTGCCTGCTACCCCAACGCCGCCACTTACTTGTAGGGCCCCTGTAGTAGTGTTAGTAGATGAAGATGTATTTGTAACTTTAAAAGGATTAACAGATAAAGTCGGACCACCATCGTCATCAATTACAAATACTGCCGTTGTTGAAGTAGTTGCAGTAACTCTATTAGGATGGAATTCCAAAGCCCCGGTGAATTTATTCACGTGTAACGCAAAATATTCATTGCCAGTTAACGTTTCTATACCAATACCAATATCACCATTTTGTGTTGTAATACCATTTTCTACATTTAGTGATCTACCAATGTTAACGGCGCCGGCTACTGATAATACATCAGTAGTTCCGTTATATACCACAGATAATGGAGAGAAAATTGATGTATATCCAGATTGTGTTGAGGTTAATGCTAGGTAATAGTTTGTAGATGTTGTTGGATTTGCTTTTATTTTTTCAGCTTCTTGACTAGATAATGAAGATAATGAAGATACTATAGTGCCGTTTATTGTCCCTTGAACCCATAAATCTCCACCAATACCTACACCTCCAGTTACTACTAATGCTCCATTAGTAGCAGTAGTTGATTGGGTAGAAGTAGTTACATGTAATTCTCCCCCAAGATATAAATTACCAGTTATACCAACGCCGCCATCTACATTAAATGCTCCACTAACTGTTGAAGTTGATTCTGTACCTAGTCCCAATGCAGTGTCAGCATTTAATTCTAAATATCCAGATCCATTATAATATATTACAGAACCAATATTAATTTGATTGTCTAACCCATCAACTAAATTGTCTCCACCAATGGATATATTAGCGTTGCCAGTAATCATATTGCTGGCAATTTCATGTCCCATAAAGAAATTGTAACTACCTGTAGTAAAATTAACCGCAGGATTATAACCAAGGAAAAAATTCTCTTCACCGTTAATTAAGTTTTTTCCAGCATTGTTTCCAATACCAAAATTACCATTCCATAATAAAGTTTTAAATATTTCGCCAGTTCCACTAGTATAACCATTGTAAGTACTAGCATCTATACCATTCTGTAAATTAATGTCACTATATAATTTTATTGATGTTGGAGATATTACATCAACATAATAAATCCTATCATTTAGTTCAGTCATTCCGCCCACATTACGAATGGTAATTTCTGTACCATCAACTAATGTATGACCTGATAATTCTAAAGTTAGTGTGTTTACCGAAATAATTCCTGTTATATTTCCACTAAATTCTGTTTGTGTAGATCCAATCTTTTGTAATGCGCTATCGCCTATCGCTATAGTATTACTTAAAAATTTTCCAGTTTTTAAGGCATTTCTTCCAATTGCAATTACTTTATAAGAAGTATCAATATTTTTAAGAGCATCATAACCAATTACAATACTTTCTTGACCTACATTAAAATCGTTAAGTTGAGGAGTAGCTGTTCCAGTAATAACAATATTATTGACGCCGCCACTTCGATTACTATAACCCTGGCCTATAGTCAAGTCATTAACTACAATATCTTTTCCTGTACGTATTCCCTCAGAAATTCCAATGCCGCCTTTTACAACCAATACTCCAGTATCTGAATTTGTATTTGCTACTAATCCTGATATAATAACAGTACCGGTGCCATTGCCAACAAGATTAATGTTTAAATCTGAAAGATTTGTTTGGAGTATTCCATTAGTAAATTGTATATTACCTAAACTAGAAGCATACTTAGTAACTAATTCTGATGGGTATACGACTTCAGTTATTATTGTATAACCAGTACTAACAGTCGGAGTGGCAGGTAATTGCGGCTGTGCATTCGCAAGAGTAATGAAACTGTTTACGCTTCCTGCTCTTAGTGATGATCCGCTTAATAATGCTGGCATAGTGTATCTCTCTTTTTAATTATTGATTAGAGGTTTCAAGTATACTTAGTACTAATGTGCAATCCCCGGCCCTAGTAGCATATGCTTTGACACTATCCAAAGTTTCTACAACTAGTTTACCACTTAATAAATTAACAGCATCTTTGCCTGGTAACGGATAATCTTCTACTAGTATACTATTAGTATCTCCTGGTTGAGCATTTTTGCCTTGCGCATTTTGTTGTACAGGTATCTTCCTATAATGAAGTAAACTTACTGTATTTGTAACTGTACTTTTATTTGATACCTGTGCCATAAGAACAATGCTTGTGACCCCAACTGGTGCTGTATAAATTGTTGCTGAAGTACTTGAATTTAAGACAGCTGTCATTGTCCTAAACTGATTTAATGGAATTAACGCCATGATTTATCCTTTTTTAAAATCCACCGCCGCCTTCAATTGCCAATATGAATGGTGTCATATTGGCAAACAGCGACTTGGTAAATGTTCTACCACTTAGAACACCCGTTGCTTGACTTATTACTAATCCTGGACCAATACGGAAGTCACCGTTTTGGTCAGTTGATGTAAAGAATACTGCTCCGTTATCTAACTGTACAACTTCTTTACCTTGTACCGGATCAGCAACTCCAAATTGTGGCAATGCTCCGTAATTAGTCCCTGCACCAACATATTCAAAAACATATCCACTTGCGCTAATGTAACTACGTTGATAGAAATTAACTGTGGCGCCGTCTGGAAATAAGTCACTCCTTGTTACATTTTCACCCATTTGAACAATATGATGGGTGCCATTTCTAGACCAATAACTGAGTCCAGAATATACAGAGTTATAATTTCCGCCAGACTCTAGGTCGTATATTAATTGTTGTATTATTAAGAATACATCTCGTCTACATTTAACTTCATCATAATCAAACACACCTATGTTTGCAATTACTTGATCAGCCATGAAAGTTTTATTTGCATTAATCAATGTAATAGCATCTCCAGATCCTGCAGGAACTGTTCCAGTTTTCTTAATTAATTTAGGAGGAACAACAGTATTATATGGTGTGGTTCCCCCAATAGGATCTGCCCCAATTATAGCAATCATTTCACCAAATCTTAAATCAATAAATGATTTTGCGTTGCCTCCACTTACTACTTGTGGTAAAAATGTTTGAACAGTGGTTTCATTAAAAAGTTCTTGGCCAACTGGAACATTTGCAATAATGCTATCTATCATATTATTTAGATATTGTAATGTAGCATTATGTTTGTTTACTTGACTAGTAGTTACATTAGGCACCGCAAGAATGTTAGTATTATCCAATCCATTAACTAATTTTGGATTATTGGCAACAGTACTACTTAAAACGGTGTAATAAGCATTACCACAGAAATAGAAGGTAAAATAATTATCGTTTCCAGGGAATCCTCCGCCAGTTGGCAATGCAAAATTTAACGTAACTGATTTATAGCCAACGCTAGTAACATATGTACCAGTGGCAATATATGGAATTCCGTAATTTGAATTTGTAACAAATGCATTTGGATCAGTTGTAACATTTCCTTCCTCATCTAAATATTCTCCAATTTGATTGTGATTATATTGGAAGTTATCAAATGTAGATGCAAACTGATCTCTAATATACACAAAATTGCCAACTGAAATTCCTGTAGTATCAATATCTGAAATTGTAATAGAACCAGTAGTTAATGTAGCAAGATTAGGTTGTGCTGTTAAGAATCCTGGAAATCCCTGTTCATTAATATGACCTTCCTCTGGAACAACTTCCATTACCAAACTGATATGTGGTCTATTATCTAGATCAGGAACAAATACTTCTATTCGAGCATTATTTGGCCAGAATCCATTTGGATAATATTGATTAAATCCATTTTCTCCAGGACTATCTGGATATGCTTTAAGTTTAGGATTATATACAGTTCCACTAAATTTACGAGTTCCATAACCTTTAGCAACTAAACAAAGATCTCCAAAGTTTGCATTACTATTAACAATTGATGCGATACCACCGTTGTCAACTTGAACTCCAACACTTGAAAAAATTGTGAATACGGAAACTAACTGTGCGTATCCGTTGTTTGTAACACGTACACCCCGGCCGCCCTGTGTTAGTTGAGTATATGCATCATAAACAAACGAATTAATTGGGCTACGTTCAGATATAACAGCACCGTCAACTAAGCTACCGCCCATGCCGCCAATTGGATCGACCTTACGCATATCCCATGTATTAGCACTTCCAGTATATTCTAAGGCTAGTGCTTCAACTTGATAATCTTGTAATGGAAATATTGATATGTCACCAAAATATAGAGTTGCATTATTAGCAAATCCTACTGTAAGTGTATCCAAGCCAATTAGATATGTATTTGTTGCAGTGTTTACTAGTTGTATACTTGTAACCAAAGGAGCAATTAGTACGTCAAGTGCATTGAGTCCAGTGGTGTTGGCCAGTCCACTTCCTGGATAGATAGATGGTGCATACAATGGGCCGTTTTCAATTATGTTTGTAATAATTCCAAAATTACGCCTTATAGCTTGTTGAGGCATATAGTCTTGACCATAGTCATAGAAAGTATTAATAATCTGTGTTGACTCAGTTTGAGGCTGCGGAGTAACCGGTTGATTAGCAATAATTTGTAACGCTAGATCACGTGCATGATTTATTGCTAATGTTGTAGTAGTTTCCTGCCCAGTTACATAATTATAACCTTGATTCCAATACGCTAAACCAGATTCAATAG
>Ga0114975_10003157_pt1 | contig 11071 bp, 9 predicted proteins | sample S_130626_EF_Meta_FD_87031 | JGI IMG/M metagenome (GOLD analysis project Ga0114975, IMG submission 87031) | Freshwater microbial communities from Lake Simoncouche, Canada to study carbon cycling - S_130626_EF_MetaG | ecosystem: Environmental > Aquatic > Freshwater > Lake | place: Lake...
ACGAAGCCTATCTTGATTTATTGGCAAAAACAGGCATTCAAGCCATAGCTTTCGGACACGCGCCTCACTGTGTTCCTATACCCGTTATATACAAGCGACCTGAATCCCCCATTTTATTTATTGGCAACGATACATCAAACGGTTACAGACCTTCGGCCATTTCAGCAATAGAGCAAATCCCCTTGAGCTATGTTTCCACAAACGAAGCCGGTGCACTTATTGCTGGGGTATTCAGTCTTCCTGGTTCTACTGAGCACACATATAATGGCGGCTCTATGTTTTCACCAATGATTGGTGTTTGGTCGGCTGAATCAGCTCCTAAATTTTTAATGGACCCTCCACGAATTCAATATACTGGCAAGGCTTTGACATTCCCTGCGCGTGTTGAAAAAACTCCACCTGGAATATTTAAGCCTGCCGAAATGGCGGGTGGACGTCGGCGGCGAACTGTTCGTAAGTCTAATAACAGACGCGCGCGGACGGCAAAAAAAGTATTGTAAAATCGTGATTCGTAACTCTATAGAATTTTAGAAATAACGTGTTTCTGAAATTCTCTAAATCTTGAATTTTTCAAGCATTAATTTTGAGCAAACCAAAGATTTGGCCAAATGTCTTTTTAAGCGCATGACTCTCGGGACGCATTATGATTTTAGACAAGATGAAACTTATGAACAGTCCTATGAAAAATTCGGTCGTATCTATTACAAGGTCATTGGGCTTCCCCTGCATAATTTGATACATAAGGAATATGGGTATTATGATTGGGCAATATAGTGATAAGAACCCGAAGGTAATGTGCCAAAAGGAATTCCATTTATCTGTAAACAGATACCGCATCTATAATGTATGAGTATTTTAGATTATATAATCTAAAGTCTATGCCTACTGCAGCGCATTACAAATATGCGTGAAGCATTCGCATTTGTGTTATAATGTGTATGGGCGTTTATTTCCACCCGGCACATTAGGAATGGTTAAACCCCGCCTCCCCGAGCAAATCGAGTTGATATTTCCTGTAGAGTTAGTCCGTATAATAAATAGCTATGTTCCCCATTTGGATAAGGTTCCAAGCCCGAAAACATCGCCATCCCTTCAACGCGAATTAACACGAATACAAGGAAAGTCTCTTGCAGGGAAAAATGCAATGTATATGCGCGACCTTGACGATTTTATCCTTGACAGATATGATTGCTGATAACAAAATAAATATGCTACAAATATACATTTAATCTTAATAGGAAGAATCTGATAATGCACGAATCACAAGGTCATAAATTTTGCGGTTGTATTAAGAAAGTCCGACGAACAATTAAACCGACACGCGGCACCAAGACGCAAGCCGCCATTGCAGTATGCGTTAAATCTGTCCTTCAACGCCGCAACAGAACTATTAAGAAATTTACATGCAAAAATGGAAAACCTAATGTTCAAACTCAGTCTTTACTGGCTGTTAAAACTCGCGCGAAAAGAGGTTAAACCCGCAAGTCTAATAACAAATACAGATGGATAATATTTATCATGTGTATTGTATAAATTTGCGTCGGCGACACGACCGTCTTGAACATTTTTTGGCCGCGTTTCCTAAAGCGTGGTTTAGTAAACTGAAACTACACGGGGCTATAGATGGCCAAAATTATAGGCTTACAGCCGAAGACCGCGTCCGTTTGCGCAATGCAGATTGGAATATTGATATAAGACGGGGTCAATGGGGATGTAGTTTCAGTCATGAAGCACTGTGGCGTGACATAGTTAAAAATGAGATAAAATATGCTATTATTTTGGAGGACGACGCTGTATACAATGGGTCTACAACTGCAGGTATGGATAGTTTTATTACAGCCTTCATAAAATCAGATGCCCGTCTATGTTTTCTGGGCCCAATAAATCATCCTGAAAATACACAGGCAAACCCTCATAATTTTACTGATATAGTTGTCCCGTCAATTTGTCGAGTCAGCTCAAACTTAGGCTCGATGAGTTATATTATTACACTGCAGGGCGCCAAAGACCTTTTGGATGTTATAAATAACAGAGGACATTATCGGGCATTAGACCAGCTTATCAATGATTATATGAAAGGGCGTAACGCTTGGATATGTTCAGCACCCCCGCTATTCAAACTAAACCCCGTGTTAGGGTCTGATATAAAACATCTAGATGGGTTGAAACCAAATATCAGGTCTAATCCGAGTCTCCAAATATTTATCATATTTCACAAATACATTGTTGAGGATTGCTACAAAAACATACCAGACGATATAGTATCTAAGTATTTTACGTTCGTGGCCGTAAATAAAAGTATACCAAAAACATACCCAAAAAATCTTAAAAAATATAAGATTGTCAATGAATGGGACTTACCGAATTACGACCCAACATTTCAAGAACGCGGTTACCTTGAGCAATCGGTTATTTATCACGTCTATGCAAACGAACTTCATAAAATCTATGATTATGTCGGGTTTTTTCAATACGATATGATGTTTAATAATAATATCGTGAATTTTTTTAACAAAAATATTAGCCAAACAGAAACACACTATTTTGCCTTAGACGTATATAATTTTGATTATTGTCATTACAAAACAGGGTGCGAACCGTCAACACTAGATTTTGCTATACGCGATTATGAAAAATTTTACAGTGTTAATTTTGATAGAACAGCCGTATTTCCCTTGTGGAATAGTTTTATTCTACCAACACACCTATACGCCAAAATAATGCCTTGGATTACTCAGCTCTATAGTAAACTGTGGCCATGGTGCGTTTCACCACCAAACCAAACACACTATAGACATTTGGGCGGTATATATGAAAGAATAATGGCATATGCAATCAGTCAGGAACGTATGCCCTTTGTAAAAGTTGATGTAGTTCACGACCACGATTTCAAAGACATGACACAGCGACCAGATGTATCCGATGACATAATAAGCTTGGCATACTATACTTATTTTTACGGGACTAATAATAATCTAGCTTATAAAATACCACCTATTCCATCGGAAAAATACAAATGCTATTATTACACCAACAACGCAAAACTACTGGCTGAGTTACGCGATACAAACTGGATAGGGATATATGATGATAAACCAACAAATGATGATTTAATAGAAAGCTGCATGGCGGGCAAACACGTCAAAACTTCGCCGCACATGTATAAAGAATTAAAGGATTATAGCTACTTATGTTTTTTTGATAATAAGCTCCCAAAAATTAATGAAAGTTTTGTAGAAAATAGTATTACCAAATATTTTGTTGAGCAAAATTATTCTATGTTATTGAAGCAGCATGATTTTATTACTCCAAATATCTGGCATGAATTTACAGAAAGCATGAAACAACCGCGATATGTAATGGAACGCGATAAATATAAAACATATATAGACAAACAAATCTCATGCGGTTTAGCCGATTCAATAAAGAGCCACTCCAAGGGCGGCTTTATAATACGCAATATGAAACACGACAAAACGCAACAAATTAATAATACGTGGTTTGAACATATTCAAATGTGTGGTATTCAAGACCAAATCTCATTCTTTTTTGTGAAACAATTCTTTACGGATTGTATTTACGATTTTACTGAAATCCCGTTCATAACTTAGCTTATGGGCATAATATGTTATTTAGACTTATAATGTATAATTCTAAATATATGATTTCTATGCAGCTATTGAATGTGTAAAACAGCTTTCCACACATAATAGGCAGCCAATGCTCCCAATAGCTGAGCACCAATATACCCAACAAAGTGAGCTGGGTCAAGTGAACCCTTTAGTAACATAATCAGCGAGACTGCCGGATTTACTTGGCCACCAGAGCCCGCGCCCACCAAGAAAGAAACTGCACTATATGTTGCACCAACGGCAAGATAGTTGCCCGTTGAAAGAACCGCTAATAATACTGCAAATGTTCCAAAAAATTCAGATAATAACCATAAAATGTTCATAGCCCTCTATTTTAACCGGGGAGAATGATACCTGTTGGCGCTCGTGGTTTACCATCACGGGCATTCAATTCTGGGTTGGGTAACAATGGTGGTTGCGCGTATTCAATAATGTAGCGCATAGCGGCTGGTTTAATTATAAAACTATTTACACCAAAGACCTTACGATACGCATCTAAATTACCATCCAAACTCCAAAAATTCATCGCTGCAAAATGAATTCCCAATCCATGGGCTGCCTGCCAGTTTATACCATTGCCGTCTCCTGATGGTTCATCCATGGGCTCGCGCACAACCGTTAAGTTCTGTGTTACCTTTGCCACTATATCTTTCTTATTAGCATCAGGAATAGACAGAACCTCTTTATTTGTCATTTCTAAGGGTATTGAACCACGAGGTCCTATATTAATATAATCATCTAAGGGGCTTGATTCAGGAGGATAAATATTTGACAAAATAATAATTTTTCGCGTATATTCTGTAATGGGCGTTTTGAATAATCTATCGATTCCACGACCCTTATAATAAGTAAAATCAAGTCTATAGGGCTCAATGGTATCACGAAGGACCCGCGCCATAGTAGCAAAAGTTTCATCGTGTGGTTTGCCACAGAAACGCAACATAATAAATAAGGGGTCATCGCGATAAGGGGCTTCAGACATATCTGCTGCCGAATTAGGGCCACTCATAGCGTATTTTGAAACGGCATCCATTGCTGTGCCAAAACTCATTTCATTCATCGTAATACGCTTCCATTTAGAACCGGGCTGCATTTCGGCAATAAAAGGGTGATAGTTTGTTGTTTTACCACCATTCCAAATACTCAAATCTAAATATCGGGCACCAGCAGCTAAAGCTAAGCGTATTGCATCAGGGCTTGAAATACCATCGCGTTGAGGTGTAAATGTACCAGCCGTATTTGCAGCACATACGTAGAAGTTTGTAAGAGCAAAGTGTGTTTCGGGGACGCCACTAGCTTTCAAATCATTAAGATATTGAACCAGGCCCTTTCGGCTTGAGCGCTGGTCACCATAAAAATTGTATTTATTGGTGAAGTCACGAAGGCGGGCACGTATGTTTGCAGGGGTTTCAATAACCCAGTAAATGCTATTAAGTAGATAAAATAGGCCGTAAAGTAATATAATAATTAATATATATCCCCACCACGGAATACCGCCTATTTGCGCCGAAGCAGCGTTTGAAGCCGCTTGCCCTGCCCAGTTCAGCAGAGATGGATTAATTGATGCGCGTGATTCTAATTCTGAGACACTTGGCATCCCTCTACTTGAGCCCCCTAATCTTCTTCGTCCATACCATACATTTTACGCATCAGTTTATACGTTTTCTCCATTTTTTCGTCGGACTCACGCGTAGAGATATCTTTATTCGCTTTAATCTCGTTTTTCAAGGCGCCTGCTGCTGTTTCATTTAGTGCCTTTTTCTCGGGAGCGGCTTGTGGAACTATTTTCATATCACGCGCAACCTCCTCATACACCGAATCAATATCCTCTATTGAAGCACGCACGGGCCGTGTATCGACGCATTCATGTGGCTTACGAGCTTCAAATGGGGCAGCCTTCACACGTTCACATATCATTACTACTATTGTGCCAATGACTTCACGTCTATAGCGTGCGCCCAATCGTATCCACACCAGCTCAAGACATTCAATGATTTGTTTAATACACATTTGACTATCCAATCCATTTTGTGCCATATCTTTCAGTATAGCCATAATAAACCACGCTAAACTTTTACGCGCTTTACCTTGAATATGCATGGGCGCGCGTTCCTTTATAGCCGGCCTGGTCTTTTGCCCGTCTAATGTCAATATCCATACAAGCCAGAATAATGCTCGCGGGGTTTGTGCTGTGCGAATAGAAGCCTCCAGTTCGTTCCCAAGGGTGCGCATAGTGGGTGCATCTTCGCGTGTATCCCATACCCGCTGTGTTGATATTTGGTCTGGAGACGCGCCGCCTCCATGTAGCCGTGTCTTTACCGCTTCGGCTTCTTTAAACACATCAGTAGACTTCGGCATTGATGGACGTGGCCGCTTTGCTGCTACCACAAGATAGCCTACACATTCAGCAATACGATTTCTAATAGCAGGCATATTGCGAAAGGCTTTATTATCACCCCCGGCGCGCATCCATTCTGTCCGCAATACACTAATGCTTGTATGCCAAAGGGCGGGCCATTGAGCCATAGCAGCCCCGACATGTTCTGCCCAAATAGCAAATAAAATAGCCTCCAGTCGTGATACACCGGTTTCAGAACACAGTAGTTCGGCGGCCCAGCGTTGGGCCCGCTTCATATCTCCATTTCCAATGGAACGCCCCAGTGTTGAATAAACATCTGTCCAGGTGTATCCGCAAATAGTCTTTTTGCTGTCCATGGCTGAAAAAGCGTTTCCTCTGAAAGAACAAACACAACAGAATCCAGAGGAACCAGCGCAATGGACAATTGGCAATTGACGTTACTTATTGGACTAATCTTGATGTTTTTGAATTATTTGTTGTTGAAATTCTTAATTACAACACATATCCCTACAGACGCGGATGAGACTGAGGCATTTACTACCGAAGGGTTCTCCGGGGGTTCAAAAGTCGATGGCACTGTCGAAGAATTTACTAACGACACGCTATACGATAACTTCTATTCCAAAATATACGACCAGATTGTTCAAGGTGATGTTCGGGTGCGCACAGAAACGCTATTCACACTGGGTTGGATTAAGAAGTATTACTCGGATGTATCAACCTTAAAGATTCTTGATATCGGTTGTGGCACTGGTGGCCATGTTGCAGAATTTGTAAAGGAAAATGTGGGCGAAGTCACTGGTATTGATAAGGCTTCTGCTATGATTAGACGGGCCGAAAAACTTCACCCGAATTTGAATCTGAAGGTAACAGATGCCGAACAACCCCTTGCCTTTGCTGCAGGCCAGTTCAATCTTGTCACAATGTATTATTTCACGATTTACTACATTCACCACAAGGACCAGGTTTTACGAAATGTATTTAACTGGTTGTCGCCAGGGGGAGGATTTGTGGTTCATGTTGTGAATCGTGACAAGTTTGACCCAATTCTTGAATCGGCCAGTCCTTTCATGGCATTCTCAGTGCAAAAGTATTCGAAAGAACGTGTCACGAAAAGTAAGGTTTCGTTTGATAAATTCGACTATACCGCGGAATTCACAAACGAAGAAGCAGATGCACATTTTGAAGAAACCTTCAAATTTAAGGATGGACGGGTGCGCAAAAACAAGCATTTTCTTCACATGCCAGCAATGGAATCATTGGTTCACGAAATTGAACAGGCGGGTTTTACTTATAAGGAATTTATTGATTTAACGCCCATTGGTTACGAATACCAGTATCTGTTCTGCTTTGTTCGCTAATAAGTAAACCAATAATTATAAAATTATTAGGAACTTTAACACCTAGTATATTTATCCGGATATTCGGATAAAATTTGATATTTATCCTGAGGACCGGATAAATATCAAAAATGCCCGCAGCACCAGATGAAAAAGGTCTTATATGTGACCAAATTCGTGTTGCGGCCGCCTTCGATTTACTTTATATATTGATGGAAATCATTCAAAATCGTAATTGGAATGAAAACAAAGGCACTGCCAAATTTATCTTTTCGACATTTGCTCTAAGCGGTCAACGTTATTTTGTAGTTGGTTATAATCACTACCGTACTGATACATCTATGAAAATGGAAAACACTTCCTTCAATTGGCGTAAAAATTCAGAGAGTAACGCAACAATGGGAACACGCGGCTACGGTGCTAAATTATTCCCATTACGCATTGGAGGCCAGTATTCAAACTATTATCATTTAGAAGATAAAGATGAATTTCCTGGAACAAATCTTGAAAAATGGGGAATGAAGCAGGCCATTAACATCAAAACACTTACCGAATTAATGGGGCAAAATGGTGATGTTAGCGACAGGATGCACGAATTTCGCGAATCCTACATTAATCCATGTAATAGTAAAGACGGTGCATCTCCAACGCTTCTAATAAATTCTGAATTTGTGAGGAGCCCGTTATTTGATTTCATATCTGCGCAAAATTTTAAATATTTCTACATCTTTCGTGATTACGAACCGCAAATTGATATCCAAATTGATAGTGTCTTATCTAAATTGGCTCGGGTGTTTGAGACAAATAATGTTGAGTTATACCAGTCTAAGAAATTAGACTGCCCTACTCTTCTGACTGTGCCTCAAGGTTCAGGGTTAGGGCTTACCGAAAAGGATTGGGCCGGCGCCTTTGTTCTGGAATGGGTTCTGGGTGAAAAAGATAACAGCGGTCTTTTCTGGAAAAGTGTATTTAGATATTATAATCCTATTTCTGGGCATGAATTTTATGGACGCATTAGCTCAAATGGTTCTACAGATAAAAGTTTCGCTTATAGAACAATTTCTTACAAGCCTGAGAAGCCTTGGGTTCCTGAACTTCGAATTACAAACGCTATAACATCACATAGATATGATGCAGCGGCAAAAGCGCATTATGCCAATAATCCTTCAATCGTAGCTGCAATGGCCCACCGTGTCTACATAAGTATTGAAAATGACCTTGTTGATGATGAACCGAGTGACTTTGGCATGAACAGTAAAATACGTCATCAGCCAGCGCCGTCCCGTAATCGTATTCGTGTTGACATCCTACAGCAAAAAATAAAAGACAATGATGTGTATGGGCTAAGTTTGGGTCATGTGAAAAAAACTACTTCATTAAATGAAAAGGGTGCGCTAATTGAAATGATTAAAATAACTATGTCGCGCGCGGCTGATTATTTCAAATCTATTATTGCTGTAGCAGTAACACAAGGTATTGAGAAACCAGACGAAGCCCTGAGTAAAACAGATTTCTATAATGATAAAGCCATTATTGAAAAAATACAGAAATGTATTGAATCGGATAAAACCGGAACCGAGAGGGCTCAGCGTCGCAAACGGGAAGGTATTAAATTTGAAACACGAATTGCAGAAATTCTTGAAGAAAAATTCTCAAGGTATTGTGTAGATAATTTAGAATTTGATATTGATTGGGAAGTGGGAGATACTTTAATTTACAGCAATCATGAGTTAGAGACTCAAGGAATAGACATATTGGGCCGATTAGAACTTGAAGCACGAACAATTTGGATACCTATTCAGGTGAAGGACAAAGAACACGGATTGAATAACGAAGATAAAAAGAAATTCCCTATTACTGTAGATGAACTTAAGGAAAAATACAATGGTGATACATTCATACCTATGTTAATTCTTAAAAAACCAAAAAGTTATTCTGCTGATTTGGCAATGGATATGCTTGAAAAGGGAGTCATAACAGTTTTAGAATCTGGTCCTGATACTTCTATTGGAAATAGAACACTTAATATTATTGATAAGGAACTTGATAAAGTTTTCTAAATACATCCGTGTGGAAACAGTATATCACCTGATAAAAGGGCTGGTGGCATCCAATTGTAAACGTGCATACTAAGGTGTCCCGCGCGGCCACTGAGCCATGGCTTACCAACGCTGCTGAAATTTCCACGTGTTTTTCCATTTGAGGCAAAAATTACCCCCTTGCCCGATGGCAGCTGTAATGCAGCCTGTTCAATGGCTTGCGCATGATTTGTGAAAAACGGTGGGCTAAGATTTGAAGCAAAAACAACCTCCCACAAGACTGAGCCATCACTGCCTATGCGATGCGTATCTGCTATGCCGATTAATGAATTTTCAGCTAGATACCAGTAAACATCTGGGTCATTAGGGTCACCGCTCATAAGCGTGAAATTTTCCGTGTCATAAATCGTTTTCAGAACCGATTCCACAATTTCTGGTGCAGCCTTCTGTGCAGGTGCTTTGCTTTTCTGAATTTGTCCTATGTACGCGTAATAATAGGTCAATACAGCACACGGAACTTGTGACATTGCACTTATACTTGTGTCGTGTTCTCTAAACCACATTAAAATGGATTGTGACATTTCAGGTAAATTGTAAATATAGTTATCCATGGCCACAAGCATGTAACTTGCCAATCCACGACCACGGTAACCTGGATGAATCACGAGTCCTTCCAGCAAACCGACTTGTGGTTTAAAAACACCACATTTGATACCCCGTGGCAAATAACGACACACGAATGTTGCTATCGGTTCGCGTTTTACATTCCAAATAATTAATAGAACGCCATTTTTGATTGCACGTGTAACAATTCCCATGTTGCTATGAAATTTCCAGTCTTTACCAGTGTAATAATTGTTCCAAAATGTCGCGATTTTAGCAGCGTCTTCGTGTTTAGCTGTCGTTATAGGCATCAAATTCGTGAATTGTGTAGTATCAAGTGGCGGTACATTTTGTCGTGGTTTTGGGCGTAGTTGGCGTGGTGCTCTATCCCAAAAGGTTACTAAATGTGTCGGACCCGGTCCGGCAAATTCATTATCCGTGAAAAAGTGGTAGGCCATTGCTTTATGAAGGTGGAGCGCGTTTATATCGGAACACCTAGTAGGTAATAAATGCCTGCTAAAACCCTGTTAATTAATTCAACAAGAAAAGTATATATTGTTCTTGAAACATATACTTCTGACCACGTAGGTTCTATGCTTAGACAATTGGAGGCAAATAGCAGTTGGTCCCTGATATATGATGATATATATGTTCAACCAGCAATACCGGCTATATTGAATACGTATACCAATGTATCAAGCAAAGTAAAGGGCTCAACAGCGCATCTGGGTCGCATTGAATACGAAAGAATAAGTTTACTATAAAATTGAAGGTCTTAAATAGGACTTATTCCTCCGCGAAGAATGTTAAAGGTATCAAACACCGTCGAACTAAATAACCCGGTAATCCCTAAAAAGGATTGTGCAAGTGATGTTTCTGGGGCTACTGTGGCTCCAAAAAAGACTGTAGAACGCTGCACAGCAGCTGATTGTAGGGTGAAGCTGATGCTTACAGACACAGCGTGTAGGTGCGGAACACGCTTCTGTTCTAAACATAGACACTTTGACAATCACGGATGCACTTACGATTATAAGGGTGCAGCCCAAACCCAACTGAAAACAAATCTTGTAAAGTGTGTAGCTGCACAGCTTGAGCGCA
>Ga0114975_10003158_pt1 | contig 11070 bp, 14 predicted proteins | sample S_130626_EF_Meta_FD_87031 | JGI IMG/M metagenome (GOLD analysis project Ga0114975, IMG submission 87031) | Freshwater microbial communities from Lake Simoncouche, Canada to study carbon cycling - S_130626_EF_MetaG | ecosystem: Environmental > Aquatic > Freshwater > Lake | place: Lake...
CCTTGTTCTCGCGGACTAATTTGATAGGACCCAAGTCGGATTGTGCCACAGAAATCAGCACCAAGTCGGCGTCCATGCCGTAGATGAGAATACTCGTGCGTTCTTCAGGTCGGAGTGTGCGTAGCCAGGTAAAGATCTTGTGCTCGCCTTCACCCGGCTCGTCTGTGCCCGAAAGAATACACTCCGGAAAGCAGAACCGCAGCGTGTCCTCCAACTCCATCATGAACTCAGTTCCCGGCGAGATTTGGTTCTTGTCAAACAGCGCAGGCTCAGGGATTCGCATGCGACGGAACCGTTGCTGCACAATCTTCGCATACGGCACCAATCCATCAAACGCAATCAAGACCTTCTTTCCGTGCGCCACATCACGCAGAAAGTTCCGCAAGGCCACCACCACGCTGCCAATCGGATTCTCGGGTTTCAGATAGGTATGAATGAACGCATTGAAGTCAATTCCGAGCGCATCGCACTCTAGAGGGACCGTGCCCGTGTCCTTCTGAATATGCTTGTGTGTCCGCAGTAGAGACGCAACGTAATACGGGATGCCCATTCCTCTTGAGATGCGCGAGACCCTAAAGTCACTTCAACGGACGTCCAAAACGGATTTGGGTTGGTCAAGAAATCCAGACCTTGTCCCTGCCCTCAACCCTCAACATTCAACAATGGCCAACATCATCTGCAATTTCATCAAGACGGGAGATCTTCAGCCCTGCCAATCAAGGATCCAGAGGCGATTTGGCGTGCCGGCCGAAGAGCGCGCTTGCTGCGGAGTTCATGCTCCCATCGAGGCACGCCTTCCGCAGCATGTCGTGGGACGGTGCGAGTTCAGCTCGGCCGTTGGGGGCGTTCCAAGCTGGTGCCCCTCGGAGGTGGCCGCTGGGGATCGGCTGTGTCCGTTCCATGTAGGCCGCCGCGAGGCTATAGGCCATAGGCTCGTGGCCGCTCGGGATCGCGAGCAGCGGCACCGTGAAGCTCTGCGGGCGCAGGCACAGGCTGAGCGCCTTGCTGACGCGGAAGCTCAGCGTGCCGCACTGCTTGAACAGCCCCCACCCGCACCTCTGCGGCGGCTTGCGCAGGACCAGCAGAATGTCCACACTGCGCACGTGACAAAGCAGACCTCAGAGGGCGAGGCGAGACTGCTGGCCATGAAGACAGACGGGCGGCAAGTGGGACTGCGGGTTCTTCGGTGCTTTGCCTCACGCGGGAGTGCAGGTCTCACGCGCGTTCTGCATGTGGCGAATGACGTAGAGTACTGGTACAATCAACCCACGTGCCGCCGCGTGGGGGATCGGCTGTACGCACGGGTTCTTGAGGGTCTGTGGGCTCTCATTGAGCAACAGCCCCAAGAGCAACGCGCGGAACTCAAGATACGGCTCTGGGAGGAAGCGAGCGAGTCCGTTGGAATGTGTTGCGAGGGGCACATTTCCCGCCTAGTGAACGTGATGGTTGGGTTTGACGAGGCATTCCAGCCGCGCATGTCCGTTGGTGAGTCCATTCAGGCCAAGATGGCGGAACTCGCGGGAAAGGCGGACCTTTCCGGAGCAGAGAAGGTCGCACAGGCGCGTGCGTTCCTAACGGAGCTGGCTGTCTCGGCGGAGGAGCAGGCCCCGTGGCTGGAGGCGCTTGAGTGAAGCAAGACCAGCCAAAAACAAAAAATCTTTTTACACTCAGTAAAACGGATTTCATACATCGGAACCAACCCAACTGCGATACAATGGCAACCTCTCTCTGCCCCATTTGCGATACGCAGCTCGTCACCCACGCGTCCTACGGAGTTTCCAAGACATACGGATGTCGCATGTGCGACGAGTCTGTGTGTCCAGAGTGTTATCATGGAATGCGCTACACCTGCAAGATCTTCAAGATTGAAAAGGAGAAGCACGAGTGTGTCTTCTGCAAGACCCTAGACTACAAGTACTTCATGTACAAGGCGGTGTATGAAGCAACCGATTCGTTCATGTGTTCCGAGTGCGCGGAAGCTATTCTGATGAAGGAGTAAATGGTCATGCTCGGCCTTCTCCTTCTCGCCTGCGTTGTTTTTTTTATGTACATGTGGAAGGTAGAACCCACCCCAAGACAGGGGTGCTCTACGTGCCCTAACCGTCAGAGCGTGATGGATTAGTAAGATACAATACTGCTTACGACAGCGGTAGAAACACCTGACGCATTGGAGGACGCAACCGTGAAATACCAGAAGTTTCCAGATGTCAGCCCGGTCGGCGCAGAGGTCGGTGCATTTGATGTCGTGGATCCTGATGAATTGGAGGTTCCGTTGTAGTTGGACGTCGCCGAACGGTAGAGAATCCAGTTGTAGGCCGTGGCTCCCGACGCCGCTGTCCAGCCCAGGGTGGCTGTGCCGGATGTGATGGCGATGGTTGGGAGCGTTGGGATAGAGAGTGGGGCTGGGAGTGCAATGACAACAAGACCAGAACCACCATACCCGCTCGGAAGACCGTTACCTCCTCCGCCACCGCCACCCGTGTTTGATGTTCCATTAGTACTAGCCAGTCCTCCACCATAACTAGCTGTTCCAGGCGTAAGGGCGCCCTCTGGCGCTCCCGCTCCTCCGCCACCAACTAGGTATGAAGTGCCTCCTATTACACACGTAATTCCAATTCCTCCATTTCCCACATTTGAGGATGTCGCATTTCCACCTACTCCACCCATACCGCCGCCACCACCAGCAGCATTGGCAAGACTGTTGCCACCCCCATACCCTGGGCTTCCAGTGCCTGGCGCGTAGCCAGAGGCGCCGCCGCCGCCACAACCTCCATTTCCAGCGTTGCGCTGATAGGTTCCGCCGCCGCCGCCGCCAACAGCAGTTATAAGAGCTCCAACCGTTGTATTGCTTCCAGTTCCACCGATAGATGAGTTACCAGGCGTGTATCCGCCCGTTCCACCTGCTCCCACGACAATTGAATACGATGTGTTTGTAAGCGTATATGTGTTGGATATAACAGCACCCGCTCCACCACCTGCGCCTACCCACCCACCCGCTCCACCGCCACCCGCAACGGCCATAATCTGCGCAGAAATACTGGATGGACTTGTGAGTACGAATGTGTTTGACCCAATTGCGGTGAAACTGTAGGTGTAATATCCATTCGCAATCGTAGGTGTAATCGTAGCACTACTGGGGTTTGTTGCAGTGACCGTAAGAACAACCGACGTAATATACTGTCCAATCCCGCTCGTCACCAGTGTACTCGTGCCAGACGCCGTAGTCACGTTCAGGGTGTAATAGTAGTACGTTCCTGATACAGGCGATGCATAGGTAAATGTGTTGGATATGGGAGATGCAGTTGTCACCAATGTTCCACCAACATATGAATAGATAGAGTTGGAATACAGCGTATACGTATACGATAAAGCACCGATATACGCAGTCCAGGCCCCGACTATGCCGGTTCCAGACTGAGTCAACGTCAACCCCGTCGGAGGTGGCACTGCAGGTGGTGCCGAGGCCGATGGTGTCACACCATTGATGATCACCGCGCTTGTCGTGGGTGACGCCAGAGCACCCACCTGTGACGTGCGGACCACGGCGCCTAATCCAGGTAGGGCAACGGGGACGCCACCGGACTTGGAGGCCTTAGCACTACTTCCGGCAGGAACATACTGCGCAGCTGCCTTGACGAAGGATGTGAAATCCGACCCAGATGGGCGCAGGACGGGCATTATAGGTTAGGGAGAGATTAAGTCTATGTGAATGAAAGTATCCGTATTGTTTGACCGAATGTCTCACCTATGACGATGTTGCCATTTGAGAGAATGCCCACGTAATTTGCGTTCGCAGTTCCAAGAGTTGTAACTACGCCGCCCGGATACGTCATAAGACGAATGCGGAGGTTGCCTTGATCTGCTACTATAATATTGCCATTTGGAAGGACAGCAAGACCAGTCGGACTGTAGAATCGCGCGGCCACGCCAGTGCCATCAATGAGTCCGGGTCCGGTGGAGGCGCTACCTGCAAATACGGTGACTACGCCCGAGTTTGGTGCGTAGGTGGATGTGGTAACCAGTTTGATCTGGCCACGATCGTATTCGGTAACAACCATATTGCCATCCGGAAGTGCAGCGATTCCTTGTGGGTAGGTGAAGCCGGTTGCGAGAGTGGTGACGACCCCTCCTGGATAGGTTACGTATTTAATGACGCCGTTAACTCCATCGCACACTACAAAATCTCCATTTGGGAGCACCGACATCTGCATCGGATTGTTGAAGCCACCACCAGGTGCGAATGTAGTGACTACGCCACCCGGGTATGTAACTAAACGAAGACAGTTATTGAACCTGTCGCTCACAATGATTTTACCATCTGATGGAAGGCGAATTGCGTGCCAAGGAAAATTAAAGTTCGCAGTCGCGCCCTGTCCGTTGACAAGTCCCTCCGCGCTCCCCGCAAGCGTCGTGACCACACCCTGTGGCGTAACAATTCGAATACGATTATTTCCCGAGTCACAGACGAGGATATTTCCATCTGGAAGCTCGAGCACACCGTCCGGATACCTGAAACCTGCGAGGACACCCGTGGCGTCATTGAAAGACAGGGTCCCGTTGCCGGCAAGTGTACTGGCAACTGCGTTTGCAGATGTATAGGATATGACGCGAGCTGCCGGAACAGAGGTGCCACTTCCAGGTGGCGTAATCCCATTAATGACCACCGCGCTCGTTGTGGGTGACGCCAAGGCGCCCACCTGTGACGTGCGGACGACGGCGCCTAATCCAGGCAGGGCAACAGAGACGCCGCCTGATTTGGAGACCTTGCCACCGCCTCCAGCCGGAACATACTGTGCAGCCGCTTTGACGAACGATGTGAAGTCCGAACCCGATGGGCGCAGGACGGGCATTATTACTCTACTACTACATAAATGAACAAGAACATCATTGGTCCTCTGAAGAAGGGTGAGTTGGTCTCCAAGGGATACAAGACGACGGGTAAGGCATCCACTCGTCGTCGTGCATTGGCTAAGGCTGTTCGTGCGTATGGAAATCTGTCTACGTTCCGGAAGTTGAATGCGGTTGCTGTTCTTACCAAACGCCGCGCACCCGCACGGTCCAAGACATTCAAGTCGGATCGTGACTGGGTGAAGAAAACCTACTTCTAAGACAAATGCCTAAGATTGACTGGACATTCGTCTTTATGATTGTCGTTATTGGCATCTTTACCCGCTCCGTGTTTCTGACCTACTTTGAAGAGAGCTTTACCAATCCATCGGCTCAGCGCAAGGCGACCAACTGCCCCGACGGGACCCGCACCACGGACGGACACTGCTTACTTGAGTGAATCCACCTCGCGGTCGCGAACGATCACTGCTTCGTAGGCCGGCGGGTGATTGACCACGGGCGCCTGACGCAGCATGAGCTTCGTGCGAAACCGCTGAGCATCAAAGAACTCGTGCACTGCCTCCTTCACGACATCTGCATTGAAATCCTTGCAGGAGAACACATCCAAATACATGGAGTTGTTCTCTTCCACAAAGTGCGCGGTAATGTTGGACGTCTCAATCAGCTGAACGAGCGTATACCCCTTCTTGTTGCCCGACCCGAACATGACGACCTGCGGCTGTCCAAAAGCTACCATGTCAATACGCTTCACCAGCGTCTTGGCAAATCCAGTGATCACCTTGGGACATCCAATCATCTTAGGCGAGCAGCCGGCGGCGTCAAGGATCAAGTGCTTTCCCCACGTGCGAAGAGGAGCTGACATATAGTATATACTCTAATCTTCCGTCTAAATAATGAAGAACGTGGGGCTCAACACGATCCCACCTGTCAAGGGTCATATCTTCAACCTGACAATCAACCTTGTCTGTATCTCGTTATTCTATGTGTTCTTGGGTGGTCTCCTGTCGTGGAGTATGTGGCGGATGTTCCCGAAGTTTGACGCGGACTGGGAGAAGCAGTCCAATTTGTATCAGCTGACAGATGTTGCAGTTGAAATCTCGTTGATTGTCATTGTCTTGTTCTGGATCACGTATATGGTCAATTCGTTTGTCCCTGTCATCCACATGAGCCAGGGACTGGAGTCGTACGTAGAATCCTTCGGTGGGCAAACGATGTTTATCTACGCAGTCTTCATCTTTTTGGAGGGACTGGACGATAAACTGAAGCATGTGTACCACGATTTCCTTGGTACCAAGCAGCCTGCGTAAATTTTCTCGCAAGATCATAAATGTACACCTACCTTCTCTCGACTGCGCTGCTGTTCTTTGTGCTGACCCCGGGCATCCTCCTCAGCCTCCCCCCGGGTGGCTCGCCGATGGTCGTCGCCGCCACCCACGCGATTGTGTTTGCCGTGGTCCACGTTGCGATGCACACGTATGTTTTCAAGTCGTAATGGCGTTTTTTTCTGCGCTACTAAACAAAAATGTATGGTAAGATGCTCTTTCTTGCTGCGCTGTTCTACTTCCTGATCCCGGGTGTGCTGATTCGCCTCCCCCCGGGCGGCTCCACCATGACGGTCAACCTCACGCACTCCCTCGTGTTTGCCGTGGTGGCGTGCTATGGCTGGAACATGGTGAAGGGCAAGATGGGCAAGTAGAAACCTCCACACAAAACCCCAAGGATAACTGATGACGTTTGAGGGACGATAGACTGGCACCTCTGCCCCTGTATCGTCCAAAATGGATCTGTTGGGAACAAACCAATGAATGTCGGGTCCTACACGCACAAAATGTCTTCTTCTCACCTCTACTGCTGCCACCAGGCTGACTGCTCCAACATGACAACCGAACTCGGCTCCACCTGCGATGCCTGCCGCCAAGATTGGTGCCGATGCCCCGACTGCGGGGACACGGGGGCCACCGTTCTCGGATCCAACTATTGCCACGAGTGCTACTCGCGCCGCAACCACCCATGCAACGCCCCACCCGCCGCCGACGGCTGGTGCCCCGAATGCGACATGTACACGGTCGTTCTGCCGAACATCTGCGCCAAATGCCAGGAGAAGCGCGACAACCGCTGCACATGTGACGAGGACACGGAACGTTCTTGCGCACCCTGCGACCGCCGCATTGCCGACGCGGCCGAGTATGACGTCTGGTGCGGTGTGCCTGAGCCGCAGTGCATGTGCGACGGTTCGGGCCGGATGTGCGACTTCTGTGCGGAGGAGTATGCCGAGCCGTGCCGCGGGTGTGGCGTCCCGTCCCAGCTGTGGACGGACAACACGTACTGCCGCGAGTGCTACGTAGAGCGCCACGGGGACGAGTTCCCACCGCTCCCTCCGTCGCCCGAGCCGCACCATACCTCCCTTCAGTCTATGCGGGACGAGATCCTCGAGATTGAGGAGCGCCTCAAGTCAAACATGACCAAGGGCCAAAAGGACGACTGGATTTGGCTTCTTCAGAACCGCCGTGGGGATCTTGCTTCGGCCGAGAAGGAGATGTGGGATCAGTTCGACCAGGATGACCTCCGCAAGCTTGACCTTCAGTTGCGCCGGTAGACTACCCCTGCGAAAGGACGTGCTTCACCAACGGATGGTCTTGATGGTCCGAGATATCTGACCACGCAAGATACTCACGAAACGCCCGCTCATTCCTTGAAAAGGGAATGCGCGGATAACAATTTTTTAACTCTTGGAATGCACCCGCCTGATCGTGGGCGTTCTGTTGGCGCAGAAAGTTCATGATCTGATCCAGTTTGCCCTTGCGCTGGTCCTCTGACAAAGCCTTGAAGTTTGTGTAGAACACCTCCATTGTCCTTTTGTGGGGATCCACAGTTAAAATGGATTTGGTTTCTGCCTAATTGGAGAGTGTGGCCAACATGGAGCACCTCTACATTCTTGAACTCACCTGCGGAAAGTGGCTTGTCGGCAAGTCAAAGGACATTGAGCACACCTACGCCTACTACGCCTGCGGATTTGGACCGCAATGGATTCAAGTGTACAATCCCATTCGCATCGCCGAAACTCGCCCGGTGAACGGACCGGACGATGTCTACAATACAACCGTCGCTCTCATGAAGAAGTACGGAATTGATTCCGTGCGCCCGTTTGATTGTGAGACCATGCGGCTCGGAGATGAAGAGGAGCGCCTGGTCCGGTTTCAGATGTATGCGCCTCCGAACTCCTGCGCTCGGTGCCACGCAACGGGTCACAGCTACAAGGAGTGCACGCAGCCACTTAACACGAGTTGGTCGTGTCAGTGGTGTGTGTCCGATTACCCCAATCGGTATGCCTGTGAGCAACACGAAAAGGGATGCCGGCCTCCGGTGCCTGAGCGTCCCGAGCCGAAGGACTGGTGCACACGATGCGGCCGAACGGAGCACACATCCAGTCGGTGCTACGAAGTCCGGCACACTGAGGGATGGCGGCTTTAGACCAAGACACCGTATCACCACAGAACTCAATAACTTTTTCAGCTTATACTATAATGCCTGTCCTGCGCCCATCGGGGTCGGATTTCACATCCTTCGTCAAGGCGGCTGCTCAGTATGTTCCGGCTGGGCGTGCCGGCAAAACATCCAAATCAGGTGGTGTCCCTGTTGCTCTGCCTGGGTTAGGCGCCATCGTCCGTGCGTCACAAGTGGGTGCGCTGGCATCCCCCACAACAAGCGCGGTGGTCATTAATGGAGTGACACCACCGGCTGGAGGGGGTGGGGGCGGAGCTCCGTTCTTGCCGACGAGAATACAGAATCTAACTCTTTGGTTAGATGGGGCGGACCCTGCCGGAACGGGAACTCCACCATCTAGTGGGACAAGCGTGACATCATGGGTCGATAAATCAACCACCGGAAATAACTTTACAGGCGCTGCTACATATGCGCTTGACGCAACGTATAACAAGCATGGACTGATATTCAATGGCGGAGCGTATGACCAAGCAAACGGGTCACTATATTCAATAACGAATACAACGTATACCATCTTTACAGTCTATCGATTTTACCGGTATAACATCGGTGAAGAGGTTGGCCACATATATCGATCTACATCATCCTATAACTGGTTCAGATATCAAGGAACGACTGTAAATTGGATTACAGATACTGCCACTTACATAACATACAATGGAGCATCCGCCGCCGATTTAAGTGGGATTGGCTGTATAAACACGCTAACGACAAGCTCTGCGACTGCATATCTCAATGGAACGTCGGTTGGCTCTGGAGGTAGAGGGACAACAACAAACTTTGCGTTTCGTGTTGGAGGTGAATATATCGGAGCCATCTTTGAGATTCTCATTTACAATAGGACTCTACCGACACTGCAACAACAGCAAGTCGAAGGCTACCTTGCGTGGAAATGGGGATTGCAGGCGTCCTTACCGGTCGGCCATCCATTCAAGACAGCCGCGCCGACGGCATAAAACGGATGTGGATTCAGCTGAAAGGGGGAAGGCATCCAAAATGAACATTCCCATCACTCACTGCGAGTGGTGCACAACGACCCTTGCCACTCAGCCTGCCATGGAGATCAAGACATTCACCATCCTTGACGCGACGCCAGTCACCTACACTGTCGGGGGCGACTGCTGTTTCCGCAACACAAACCGTCATGCGGACTATGTTCGGGAGTTCTATGCCCGTTGGAATGCTCGGCCTACCATGTACATTGACTACCGCCCAGATCCAGTGACCGTGTCCATTCTCTTTGCCGATGCTGCGAGGGACATGCGGACGAGCCTCAAGGCATTTCGCCGCAGACTGGAGACGGCGTGGGAGATCTACGACATGATGTCTTCTGAGAACCAGGCACTCGTGGTCTGCCCGCAGTAAAACGGAAACCGTGGCGCACTAACAACCTCTTTTTACAATGCAGCCCATCACTCGCACTCAACTTCAGAATGCCCATGTCACCGCCGCCGCTGAGAAAAGACGTATCGCCCACCGAGAACAGGAGTTGAAGGGACAGCTGGCGGCCGAAGAGTTTTACAAGGGGGTCCTACGCATCGCAGAGCTGGGAGAGGTAACCCAAGCGTCGTCAAAGTCCATGGAGCTGGGTGTTGCCTTTGATACCATGCTCTTCTGGACGAAGGAGCACTTCCCCGACTGCGATGTGACAATGGAGATTCGCCATCTCGGACCCAACGCAACCTACGCTATCCGAGTGGCATGGGGGATTGTCGATGGGTAAAGCAATACCACGCAGTGTATGCAGTCGAAAAGTGGATGAGCCCGTGAAAGAACATTCGCGTAGGCCAGTGAGGGTCCCATGCCAAAATGGACAGGTGGTTTCCTATGAAATAGACGTATGCCGTATATCCAACGGATAGACCCCAAACTCCAACAGCAGCAGGTCCGGCGTGATAAATATTGTAGAGGGAGCACACGCAATAGTTGGCTACAGCTAGCGTGTCCAACACAAGAAGGTAGTCGTAGTGAAACCAATGATACAACATCGTAGTTGCGGTCAAACAGATCGACGACACAAGTGAATAATGAAATCCTTTTTCATATGCCAGCCACGCAGGGAGCAAGTATGTCATTCCGGTGATCACCAAATAGGGTGACGGATAGACGATGCTCATTGTATAGAAGTAAACGGCTTGTCGTTAAAACGGCATCGGTTACGCCAACCCGTACTACTGTCTAACGAAGCTTTTCTGCGTACTAAGTAATGCCCCCTCCGGCCCCTCCGGGCCCAGTTCCATTCTCTCAGCTAAAACTCTATACATACTACATCGTTCCGGCGCCGTCGGATGAAGCGCGGTTTCTCACAGCTACATTTGCTAGAAATGCCGATGAGTACGTGAAGAAACAACGCAGACTACTCCTCAGGTACGTTGGTAGGAAGATGCATCTTTTGGATAGCGGTGAAACTTCGTTCCACGCACAACTTTACCGAGACGACGGAGAAAGCGAAAGCGTTTATTTTGATGAAACCTCCTTCCCTCCCGGACAGATGTTTCAAGAAGTAAACTCGATGTGGAAACCCGTTGCAGTTGCACCTTTACCCCCAGACCCGTGGGATGAATTTATCGATCCACTCGAGATGGACTTTGCCTCGGACGCCGCGGAGAAGGAGTACCACAAGAAGAATCCACTTTTGAAGCTTACAGATGTATTATCGCCAGTCGATCTAGCTGCACTGAATCAATTTCAGTCAACGATTAACCCTGATGAGCTTAG
>Ga0114975_10003159_pt1 | contig 11067 bp, 12 predicted proteins | sample S_130626_EF_Meta_FD_87031 | JGI IMG/M metagenome (GOLD analysis project Ga0114975, IMG submission 87031) | Freshwater microbial communities from Lake Simoncouche, Canada to study carbon cycling - S_130626_EF_MetaG | ecosystem: Environmental > Aquatic > Freshwater > Lake | place: Lake...
GGTTTTCCAGCTCCCCAGCTTTCGATCAGCTTGATTTTCACCCCACCGCCCCAGCGCAGCGGTGCAATCCCAACATGAATCTGCTCCCAAAATGCCCGGAGGTCAGGGATGGTCCCAAGACCAACTACCCGCCCGGCATACTCGGGATGCTCACGCGTAAACGCACTACAAAAAACATCCGTGTCGCGGCCCGCGCACATCAACCGTATATTCGGGATCGTAGCAGCTACCTGCGGCCAGGTAACTTTCAGAAAGTCTTCCATCCCATCCCGGTTTGCCAGCCAGCGCATACTCCCAACAAAACCAATCGTCGGCTGGGTATCCATCCGGGCTAAGGCCGGAATACGCATTACCGGCACCGCCGGGCGAAGAACACTAACCCGCTTTTCAGCCCACGGAGCAAGCTCACCGACACGCGCTGCATCTCCGCGTCCAATCACACAGACATGATCAGCAATGGACAACACGCGGCTCTCAAACCGCCGGACACGCTCAATATCGGTTCGCGCAAACACTGCAAAAGCATCCCCAGCCTGCGAGCGCTGCAAAAGGAGATCTTGCTCGATGTTGTGCGCATCCAGTACGGTCGGCACTCCCGGAATATCCGTGCTCCCCCACATCTGCAGATGGTCAACCCAAATGGCATCGTAGGGTGCCTTCGCATGTGCCGCTGCCACGGCATTTCCAAGTGCCGCTGTCCGATCACGCTCAACAAACCATGGTGTCAAAAGGTATCGGCTACGCAGCCAAGCCGAAATGTCCTGAAGCGGCCCGCGACCAATGCGAAATACCTTAAGCGTTCCGGTAAACCAGCTTGGCACCGGCCCACTTAAATGCTCCTCATCTGCATCCGAACGAGCAAGTGCATAGACATCCACGCTTGCACATCGGCAAAGTGCTTCCAAGGTCTGGATGGACTTTTGCTGTCCCCCGGATGTCGCCGGCCATGGCGGAAGGTGCGCGAGAAATGCGACTCTCAACGTGCCAGCTCATCGATGGAATCGAGCAGGCGCCGTGCAACGCCTGTGGATGTATAGAATTGCGCTCGTTGGTGGCCGCGTTCGATGAGCTCGGCGGTAAACCACGGCTCATTGATAATTTTGCGGATGGCTTCAACCAGCTGCAGGGGCCTGTCTGGATCGATGGAGATGGCGGCATCCCCGATCACTTCCCCCGTCGCTCCGGTGCGTGAACACACAACGGGTGTCCCACAGGTCATTGCTTCCAGAGGAGGCAATCCAAAGCCCTCTGCACGGCTAGGAAAGACAAAAACACCCGCTTCCGCATAGGCATTTGCCAAATCCTGTGTGGATGCGGCATCGATAAGCACTGGCTCCGGTACCCGATACGCTTTTGCCACCGTACGCCAATAGGTCCAGTTTCCACGTGGCGACACCAATGCGAGTTCAGGTTCGGGAGCATTCGGATCGTGATCCCTAAGGAGCTCCGCCCATGCCTGAATTACACAATCTAGATTTTTCCGTGGATCGCGCTGTCCAAGTGCGAGGATGCGGTGCGGGATGCGGGTTACTTGCATCGGCGCTGGGATGACAGGTGCCGAACCAATGACATCGATACGTCCAGCCAAGTGTGGAAAAAGCGCTTCAACTTGCATCGCGCTGTGGCGGGTCAGCGTGACGATGCGTCGTGCGCGCTGAGCGGTCCAAGCTTGCATCCGGGCAAAGTAGGTGTCGAGCCCAACCTGCCGTGGATGCCGCGCCTGCTTCCAGGGAGCCGGTACAAGGAGAAGGGTATCCAGCATGTGGGCGATCACCGGGGTGCCGCTGATGAGGGGGATGTAGTTGGTGATACCGACAACGACATCGGGGCGGATGCTTCGAACAACCTGCGGGATGCGTGTGAAGTCGGCAACGACTCGCTTCGAGCCAACATCGATGATGTTCATATCACCGAGCAGCGTCGCGGCGGTTTCACGGTTGGGTTTTCGATCGACGAGAACGGTGATGTCGTGGTTGTGGGCAATTTTTTGAAGACCATCGAGGATGGTGACGGTGTGCGATTTGTAGCCACCTTTGCCGGGGTGGGTCAGCGCCCGGGCATCAATGACGATGCGCACCGGGAGTTCCAAAGCCTTTCAGCAGCCAGGCTGCGAAGCGCGCGAGGGCGATGCACTGGGCCGGGATGGCCGCCAGCGGGCCGTGAACCATACGGAGGTCACGGAGCCGGGCGAGTAGCAAGTTTCTGCGGAGCCAGAGCGGGGTACGTGCGGGAGCCGACATTCCACCGTGATGCGTTACAACCGCATCGGTGACCAAGACAGTCTTTAAGCCTGCCTGCTGGGCACGCCAGCACAAGTCGGTATCCTCTCCGTAAAACATAATCGATGGATTGTAGCCGTTTAATGCATCCCATGTAGCCGGCTTTAGTGCAATACACGCACCGCCGACCCAGCTGACCGTATGCATACCGGTCATTGGCTGACTAACTTCGCTTCGGTCGAGTGATCCAGACCATTCGCTCCGCAGGTTTGGAAACCGCGCCCAGCTTGGCTGCAGCGTGCCATCCGTGTTGATGAGGCGAGGTGCCGCGATTCCAATGGATGCATCCGAGAGTGTATTTATGAGTAGTGGAATGCTGCCCGCGTGAAACTCTGTATCGGCATTGCAGATGACGATGTTTTCTCCCGATGCCCGCCCAACTCCCAAGTGTGCCGCGGCAGCATAGCCGGTGGATGCCGATGCCATCACAACGACATTTCCCATTTTGGAAATGGTTTCGCACGTGCCATCCGTAGAGCCCGTGTCTACGACAATCACCTCGATGTTTTCAAAGGGGATGAGGGATTCCAGACACCGAACGGTCAGTCCGCAGGTGTTATGGCTGATGACGACGATGGAGGCATCCGGGTGGGCGGCTAGTTTCACGTGCTACGTTCCGCTTGCGTATCTTCAGCATTTCCAAGGCCCACGCCTGCAGCCAGCCAGAAGACGACAGTTGCACCAAAGTGAGCAAGGCCACCATTGTGATACGTCGGGAACAAGTAGTCTCCGAGGAGACTAGCAAGGGCAATCGCGGTACAGCCTGCCGCGAGTCCAGTGACCACAGGATCCTTTCGAGACCGCGCCCACAATTGCTGCAAAATTGCTCCAATCATGGCAAGGAGTGACAACAGCCCGGCCCACCCCGTCTCGGACAGCGTCTGTGCAACCGTTCCGTGGGCACTCGTAAACTGCGTGGTGTTCCAGACATCCCGGCGGCCGTAATACTGATTGACCCGGCGGTAATTTCCAGGACCAACGCCAAGTGGAAAAGCCTCGGCATACCGTACCGCAGCCATTAGCATCCGCGTTCTGTCATTCTCAAACATCCCCGGATCCCGGTCCCCAAGGGTGCGCGTGCCCCATTCCATCTGACCACCCGCATAGAAGTTAGGCCTGTAAATGCGATCTACAACGCTGTCAGCACGCAAGAGCACAAGCAGACTAACCGCCGCAATCATCCACCAAAACACATTTCGCTTGGTCTGGTACAAAACCAGCATCCCGCTTATCGTCACCGCAACCAAGCCGGAGACCCACTCTGCCCCAACGACTCCGCTCACGACGAGGCATGTCAGCGCAAAGCATCCAGAAATGATCCGCATTGCAGTCGAAAATGTGCCGGCTGCCGCTGCATATACGGCAAGGCCAACGGCAACGGCTCTGCCGAACACTGCAAATGCAGGCGCATACCCGGAAAGCGGTGACAGACTGACAACGAGCGAAATAAGCCCGCCTGCAAGGAGCGCATTGAGTAGGAGGTCACGATGCCCTTTTCGGACAAGTGCAACGCCGATTGGCAAGGCAAGTATGGCCATCAGGCGTAGTGCCAGCTCAAGGACATTCACCAGCGGTTGCGACTTAACGGTGGAGTATTGCGCCACATTTATGTCTGGGAACAACGCGTTATGCCCAACAGACCAAACAGAGATAACCATGAAGATGGTCCTCGGGATCCAAATGCCCCTCGGGATCGCAAGACGTTTTCGCAGGTGCCAGAGAGGTCCAATCATGCCGATGATCGAAAGGAGGGCGAGCCCCTCACCGATATAGAGTCCTTTGACATCGCCACTTCCGCCCTCTGTAAGGCCCGGAGTCCCAATGCCAACCCACCCAAGAACAATGAGTAACACGGTTGGCCATTGCGGCCGCAAAACGGAGATCCATATTGCTGCCACAGCGAGCGATGCGATTCCCAGCCAGCTGATGGCCCGGGCACCAGCGCTGGATGCGACCAGTCCGGTTACGCCAATCGCAAGGCCAATGACTACGGCGATGAGGACGGTAAACCAGGATGCCCAGACACGCGAAGCGAGGGCATCCCGTTGTGAGCCCATCGGTGCGATGGCCATCAGGCGTTTGCTCCAGCCGCGGTGCGCAACAGATCGTTGATGGTTGTAACCAGCGTTGTGTGGGCTGGAGCTGTGGTTTCGGGCAGCAATGTCGTGGGTGGAGTTTGGAGAAAGCAAAGACAGGCTTCAGCAAAGTCATCGGCAGTCTTCGATGATAATGCAACGGAAGCCACGGTCGGTGATGCTGCGGTATGGCCATCCGGGAATGTCACCAGCGGTACACCGTGGACCATGGCGCATTGGTTTTTGACTCGGGAGCCGTGTCCGCTGCGTACAGGATTAATGGCGATGCTAGCGGTGCTGTAGCAGGCAGAGAGATCGTGAACCCAGCCACGCTGCGTAACGCCATCGGGGAGGCCACTCGGACACAGGGGAGCCCCGCGACCAACAATCTGTAATTGCACACCTGACATTTTCTTCTGGATTATCGGCAGAACATCGGCAATAAACCAGAGAATGCCATCCCGATTAGGCTGATAATCAAGGTTGCCCGTAAAGAGCATCGTCAGCGGCTCAGGATTTCGCACGAAGTCTTGCGGCCTAACGGCATCATTGGGTGCAACACAGACACGTTTACCACCGCCTAAAACACTCCGGGCTGCAACCGCTTCCGTATCTGTCACAACAGTCACCGCACTGGCACACTGCATGACATTTCGCCAGTACAACATTGACCGTAGCCGCGTCGTTAGGCGGGCATCCACAATACGGGATGGCTCCCATTGATCCACAACGATTGGAATAGCCGATGCAAACTTTTGTGCTGCTGCGATGAGGGCGCCATCGGCTTCGAGGGCCAATAGGACATCCGGTTTGAAGGTTGCCAGTGGGCCCGAGATTTCTGGGATGTACGCCTGCATCCTCTGTATATCCCGCGGCCGTAAGTCAACGGCGGGAGCCCGCGCACCGTCCTTGTTCGTGACATCTGTCTCGCCTCTTGGCCAGTTGAACGTTAGAAACTGGGCAACATCCGCTGGAGCATTTTCGAGGGCCGGGATGCCATGGAAGGGCTGTTGCAATCCGTAAATCGTAAAGACATCGTGGCTAGCGGCAAGCCCACGAATAATCAAATCGGCACGCTGGCGGCTCCCAGAATCAACTGGCCATGGGTTCCAAGGGCTAATGATAGCGATGCGCATGATGGTTCGACGATACTTCCGGCTGCAATGTACAATCAGTCTATCGGTCTGCGTACAGCGTACGTATAGATGCGGAAAGGGAAAACTCACCATGAGCACAGCGTTCAATCCACCTCCAAAGCCAAAGAAGGCTCTCTCGCCGTGGGCATGGACAGCCATCGGATGCGGCGGGTTGTTCACCGTTGCCATCCTTGCGCTCGTCGTTTTTGTGACCATTATCGCTGGCAATGTCAAATCAGAAATGGCAAAGCCGTTTGATCGTGCTGCCGTACTGTCGGTGATCGGCGACCTACCGCTCTACCCCGATGCATCCATCAATGAGCTGCAATCCAAGGCTGCGCGCGCTGGCCTCAAGGCGATGAGCTTTGCCATCCCTGCCAGCAACTCTGCCGCCCTCGCTCTCGACTGCAACGTACCTACGAGCAAAGTCATCGCTTGGTACGACCAAGAGCTAATCAAGCAAGGCTGGAAGCCACTTGGCATCAGGGAAAACACCGGACGTAATCAACAACATCAGTACATCAAAAACAAAGATATGGCCTTGGTGCAGGTTCAAGACTCGCCAAAGGGTGACAGCAAGACCATCATCCTGATGCGCTTCCGTGACCTCAAGAAGTAAGTAAACACACTACAATGCCAAGCCCCGCACGCATCAACCGGCCAGTTGTCGATGTCTGGAAAACAACCAGCCGTGACAGCGAGCGTATCTCGCAGCGGGTGCTTGGCCAGCCCATGTCCATCACTGAAATCATCGATGAGCGTTGGTGTGTCGCCATCGGGGATGACAACTACTCGGGCTACGTGGAGCGGCGTTTTCTCACAGAAGGAGCATCATCGCCGGATGCTCTCATTTGCGTTCCATTCGCGAGCGTCAGGCAAGCGCCAGAACGCAGCGCGCCACTCGTCATTCGATTATCGATAGGATCCTTGGTCATACGCCTTGTGAACGCAGGCCAATGGACGCAGATTGGCTTTCCATCTGGAGAGACCGGCTGGGTGATGACCGTTCAGCTGACAGATTCCCCTCGGATTGAACCCGCCGACTATACGCTGGCACCACAGCGCGCGATGTTACTTTTTGGCACGCCCTACCTCTGGGGAGGCAGCAGTGCATATGGAATTGATTGTTCGGGACTCACGCAGCTGATGTACCGGATGTGCGGGGTGATGCTCTTACGGGATGCTCATATGCAAAGCGATGACGAGCGCTTCGAGCCCGTTGCCTTTGATGACGTTGCGCCGGGCGAACTTGTTTTCTTCGGGACACCTGAGCGCGTGACCCATGTTGGTATCCATCACTCCCCCGGAAAGTACATTCACAGCACCGGTGGGAGTGGAGTAATTCTCAGCGATTGGTCGGATGACAAAGCAGCGATGGATTACATTGATGCCCGCCGTATTCGCAGTGATGCACACGTGACACTGGACAGCCCAAACGCCACCCAGTAAATAAACCCGATTTGTTAGCATCTACCGTGCCAAATCCGTCAAAGGGAACGCTAACTGGTATTTCAAACAGTACGCAATTGTTACGTTACCTCTTAACATCAATCCACTGCAGCGTCGTCTCCATTCCCAACTGCAGCGTTTGTCTCCCTTTAGAAACGCACCCAGGCACCGGCCCAGGGTGCGTTTCACCTTAAGGGCTATGGAATTTCATTCAGTGACAGCACCATCCAGAAGTGGTGGAATACAACCATGTAAGACATCGACAAAGCATACGCAACCCAGCTCACAAACATCGAGTCCCGTTATGGTAAGTCCCTCGATGAGCTGTCTCAGCAGCTGGCATCCACCGGCCTCACCAAACATGGCGAGCTACTTGCCCACCTGAAGACAGAACTGGGGTTTTCCCATGGGGATGCAAATGCAGTCGCTCACCACTTCCGAGGCGGCTGGTCAGCACCGAACATCGCTGTATCCGATGCACCAGATGTCATCGCAGATATCTACACTGGCCCCAAAGCAGAGCTTCGCCCCATCCACGATGCCATCATGGACCTGATCTTTCCCATCGGTACGTTCGAAATCGCTCCTAAAAAGGGCTATATCAGCCTCCGGCGTAAAAAGCAGTTTGCTATGATTGGACCGGCCACGAACACGCGCATTGAGCTCGGCATCAATGCAAAGAACCTCCCAGAACACCCATGGCTGCTTCTACAGCCCGCGGGCGGGATGTGCCAGTACAAGGTCAAGCTCTCGTCACTGGCTGACATCCCGAGTGGGCTCGCGGACATTCTAAAGGCCGCATACGATACCGCTGGCTAGCGGCTATTCCGTAACATCCGGCATTGGGATGCCGTAGAACCGCGATGCATTCCCGTGATAGAACTTCGCGAGGTCCGCAGGAGACTTGTCAACGAGAATCCTGTCGAGTGTCGCAACCCAGTCACGCATACTCTTTGTCTTGTTGCAAACCGGCCAGTCCCCACCAAACATCACGCGGTTCGGACCAAAACAGTGATAAACATGTCGCACGATGTGAAACAGCTCATGTTCGGTATCCCACTCTGGCTTAACCGTCTTGATGATGCCGGAGATCTTGCAGACAACATTGGGGATGGTTGCAAACTCTCGGATATCGGTTTCCCAAGTAGCCTGGTCGACATTTCGCGCGGATGCATTTCCGCAGTGGTCCAAAACGAAGCGCGTTTCAGGGCACAGGCGTGCAAGCTTCATCGCATCCTGAAGCTCATTAGGACGGATACAAAAGTCAAATGTCTTGCCGATACTTCCCAAGTAGCGGACATTGTCGACAAAAGTCTTGGTCAGACAGAGGCCTGGTTTTGCATCCGGAACTTGTAAAACCTGCCGAAAGCCTGTGATGGATGCATCATTACGATAGCGACGTGCATACGCTCTAAACTTTGGGTCTGCTGGCCGGCCAGAAACCACGGCTTTGACCACCTTCGTCTTACCCGAGCGACACATCGCTGAAATCCAGTCGGCTTCTTCAACCTGCTTCTCAGGATTGATGTCAATCTCCATGTAAACCGCTTGGACTATATTCAACCCTTGGGTCTCATTTTGATACTCAACAAGTGTGCATGGCTTACGAATTTTGATCTCCGCAGGCTCATTCAGCCATGGTGGACGGAACTGTTTCATATCCCAGAGGTGCAAATGTGTATCGATGATGGGCGTATGGTCTTCGCGTTGTGGCTGCATGTTGAATCTCCCGTTAGACGTCACTGTCATGGCGGGCAGTATAACCTTAGTCGTCGCAGGCGACCAATTGCACTTCGACTATGGGCGGTTCTGTCAGTGCGTCGCAAAGTCGCAGATGCGCTGGGCAACCTGCTTGGCAAATGCTGCGCGGTGGGATTTTCGCAAGAATGTGTTTAGCGCTTTAGGTGAAGTCATATTGAATGCTTCGATGATCACTGCCGGGAGCGGTGCTAGGCGTAACAACCGGAGATCATCCCTGAGCGTCACTTTGCTGTGCCCTCCAGCGATGCATCCTGCGAGCGCTTCGCTCCGCTGAGCACCATAGAGGACATGCAGGCCATCCGGGCCCTTACGCGCATCCGCGTGGACCTCAATCAAGACACAATCCGCCTTGTGCGTCTGGCGGTACAGGGCTTTGATGACCCGCAGGCCATCCAGCTTCTGATCGATGCGTGTAATGTTGTCGGGAGAGGATGGCATTTCAAGAAAGCGATGGTTTTTACAGTGCTTTTTCAGCACCCCGACACGCGATGTTGGTCCGGCATGCCCGGCGGTTGTAAGCAAAACGGGCTCGATATGTGGCTGATGGCGTTCAAGTGCGCGAACCAGATCGAGGGCGAGTGCGTAGGTAAATTCGGCTTCGGTGTATCCACCAGCGCTAGTCCCCGGGTCAATCCCGCTATGACCAGCGAGAACAAAGCAGACAAGACGCGTTTTGCTTGGCACCACTACGGGTTATTCCGGTCGGACCAACGCCTCAAGGGCAGCGACGTAGGCGGCGAATGCAAGGCGGCCTGCGGATGTAAGCGTATAGCGCGACTTACCCGGTCGCTTGACGGCTGCGACTTTTGAAGATGCCACATAGCCGGCATCTTCGAGGACGGTTAAGTGTGTGCTTAAATTGCCATCGGAGACCATTAAGGCCGACTTTAGGAATGCGAATTCGGCCTCGGATGTTGCCAAGAGGCATGACATGATGCCGAGGCGCACCTTCTGGTGGATGACATCGTCCAAGAGGTCAAGTGGACGTGTCATGCCATCGGTGTGCTCGCCAACGGATGCTGCACGCGGCGTCTTTTCCTTGCGTGGAATTGCGGGCATTGCCGGGTCCATCGCCATCGCCTTACCTACCATCCATCCCGGATTCCGCGAGCGATTCCATACACAATATGGAAGCCACCGAAGGTTACAGCAAGCATCCCGCGTGGTCCCACGGGCACGCCCTGTGGTCCAAGCAGTGTCCATACAGCTGCGACGAGAAAGCTCCAGCCAAGGACGCTTACAGCAGGTGCGGAAAGCTGCCCGATAGCGAGGAGGGACATCGCGTAGCTGAGCATCCACAGCCCATATATCGCATCCCCAAAGCGCTCTGGCTGGTGGTAGTACATGAGTGAGACGATCAATCCGCTCAAGAGTCCCGGCGCGACAGCGCGCAGCCAGCTGCGACCAAGACCTGACAATGGCGACTTCCCAACGCGCATCGCCCTGATTTTTGTGATGACAAGGTCAACAAGCCCTGCTGCCAGCAATGTCGTCAGCCATAAGCCCACGAACGCCGCTTGGCGGCCAGGCTGGCTTGGATCTCCGATGACGCCCTCAGCGACGACAGCGGCAATCAGTACAATCACGCCTGCAGCAACTCCGGAGATACCAGACAGCGTTGAGTGCTGTTGGCTTCGCTCAATTGTCTGCCGGATGAGACGTAGGTGCTCAGTTGCCTCCTGCGGGCTTGGCTTTGGGTCCATAGGTGGTTTATACCCTAAACGCTTCCATTCAGGTCGGCAGATTCCTTACGGCCACTGACACCCTGCTTATCCATGATGAGCTTGTTCAAGGCATTAACGTAGGCTTTTGTACTCGCCACGATGATGTCGGTATGCGCAGCATGCCCGGAGTAAATGTCATCCCCGCTGCGAACACGAATCGTGACGTTTGCAAGCGCATCTGTCCCCTCGGTGACGCTCTGCAGACTGATTTCAATCAGCTCATTTGGGACATTTACGATACGGTTCACAGCGCGATAAACGGCATCCACCGGGCCATTCCCGTGGTGTGAGTCGGTCAAAATGCCGCCATTTGCATGGCGAAGACTCACGGTTGCCGTCGGGATTGAGTGATCACCACACATCACTTGCAGCTGACTCAGCTCATAGGCGCGCCCGACGATTTGGACTTCATCCGATGCAATTGCTTCGAGATCCTCATCGTAGACAAGCTTCTTCTGGTCAGCGACCAACAAGAAGCGTTGGTAGACCTTTTCGAATGCATCATCGGCATCAAAGGTATGCCCAAGCACTTCAAGCCTGTGCTTAAGCGCATGACGCCCTGAGCGCGGCGACAAAATAATCTTGCTTTCGGAAATTCCGACATCGGCAGGGTCAATGATCTCGTAGGTTGAGCGTTCTTTGA
>Ga0114975_10003160_pt1 | contig 11066 bp, 10 predicted proteins | sample S_130626_EF_Meta_FD_87031 | JGI IMG/M metagenome (GOLD analysis project Ga0114975, IMG submission 87031) | Freshwater microbial communities from Lake Simoncouche, Canada to study carbon cycling - S_130626_EF_MetaG | ecosystem: Environmental > Aquatic > Freshwater > Lake | place: Lake...
AAAAAAAAAAAAATAAAAAAATTTAGGTTGGCGAAACAAAAAAAAGACGGATTTTCAAAAAAAAATATCAAACATATAAAAAATATCGATTATAATAATAAATATATTATTTTTTATTATACAAAAACAAGTTATTTATAAAAACTAGGTTTACCATTTTTGAATTCGCCAATTTCATCACCAACCTCTTCATCTTTATCTATTGCATAGATTTTTCCATTTTTTTCGTCTGTAACATAATATGATTTGCCTGATATAGTAATTTCATAAACTTCTCCTGCGTCTTCCTCGGTTTCATTGATGACTTCTTCTTCGACGACTTCTTCCTCGAAGACTTCCTCTTCGACGACTTCTTCTTCGATGACTTCTTCTTCCTCTTCTTCTTCGACGACTTCCTCCTCATCTTTTTCCTCGACAACTTCCTCCTCTTCTTCTTCGACGACTTCTTCGACTTCTTCTTCGACGACTTCTTCCTCATCTTTTTCCTCGACAACTTCCTCCTCATCTTCTTCTTCGACAACTTCCTCCTCATCTTCGACGACTTCCTCAGTTTCCTCGACTTCTTCGATTTCATAAACAATATTTGGTTTGACATTTGGATTTTTATCTAAAATTACAACTTCATCATCTAGTAAAACATCAGGTTCTTTAATTTCATCTATACCAGGTTCCTTTTTAATAAAAACCGTATCTACAAACTCGACAGTTTGTTCAAACAAAGGCTGTATCTTGTTTTGACCACAACAATTCTTATAACAACTACATCTAAACTCGGGTAAAGAATAAATCAAATTACGTAATGCTTTGTTTTTTTTTTGTAATTTTTTATTTTTTTTCATCAATTCCTTTACAATTGGTAAATTTAAAATAGCATTCATGTTTTCTTCGTACGACATATTATATGATAGATTTACATGTATTTATATTGTAATTTATAAATTCAATTTTTTCTAAAAATAGATTTTTTTCCAAGTACTTGGATATAGATCGATAGTATTATGATTCAAATTCGGTCCAAACCATTGACATGGATAACAAACTATTTTGTTTTCATTTTTATTAAAAAAACTACCCCACCAACTAAATGAACTATTTGCAATAATATTATCACGACAACAACTCATTATCAACATTTGCTGCCAATCATCAATAGTATCATCTACCTTAATAAATTCTACATTTGGAAATTCTTTTATTAATAATGCAATAATATTAGATACATCGATAATATCATCTTTTTCACAAAAAAAGAGAACGCGAAACAATGGATTCTTACGACAAGACAATATATAATTCAATGCATTTGAATAATATTCATATGGCATTATAGGATGAAAATCTTGAATATTTTTATAATCCCCTAAACGAAAATGCATACTAATATTGTTTTCATGATCAAAATACTGATAATATAAATGCTCCATGATTTCTTGTTGTTTTTCCAAATTTATCATAGAAAACAACTCGTTTTTGCATGATTCAAAATATTTATAACTTTGAAAATAACCATATAACAAAACATCATGGTTTTGTCGTGGTATTTCAGTATATCGAAAATCTTGTTCTTTATAAATAGGTAATGACATTAACACATTATTAGTATATATTTGATCCATATAAGTTGTGTATTTTTTCAAATGAATTAAAAAACTATCCCAATAAGTTGTTCTAGTAACACCTACGTTTAATTCTGTCGAATAAGGAAATATAACTTGAGAACCGGTTTTCAATCCATATGCTAGTGTTGTAAAAATTTGAAACAATTGATTACCAAGACCTCCCATCAAAAATGTGGAAACAATTTTGATTTTATCTGTATTAATTGATGCCATATTGTATATCAGTAGATATATTTCTATATATATATTTATTAAAAATATATAAAGATTTTCTACATATCGATGTATATATGTCTTCAGACAGTTCTTGCAAAGGGCGCGCAATTGGTATTGATTTAGGTACTACTTATTCTTGTGTTGGTGTATGGCAAAATGATCATGTAGAAATTATTGCAAATGATCAAGGAAACCGTACAATGCCTTCTTATGTCTCATTTACTAATGATGAGCGTTTAATCGGAGAAGCCGCAAAATCCGTGGTTGCAAATAATCCAAAAAATACAGTTTTTGATGCAAAAAGACTTATAGGACAAAAATTCAATGACCCAAAAGTACAAAGTGATATGAAGCATTTTTCATATAATGTTATTGATCGCGAAAACAAGCCATTTATTGAAGTAGAATATAAAAACGAAACCAAGGTATTCGCACCAGAAGAAATCAGTTCAATGGTTCTAATAAAAATGAAGGAAATCGCAGAAGCATATATTGGTGAAAAAGTAACTGATGCAGTTATTACTGTTCCTGCTTATTTTAATGACTCACAAAGACAGGCTACAAAAGATGCTGGCGTTATTGCTGGTTTGAATGTTTTAAGAATTATCAATGAACCAACAGCCGCCGCAATTGCTTATGGTCTGGATAAGAAGTCAGTAGAAAAAAATGTTTTGATTTTTGATTGTGGAGGTAAAAGTTCTGCTTCCTGTGGTGTAAACCCACCTATTATGGTATGTTAAACCATAATAGAATCTGGTTAATTGCTGGAAACTCCTGTAAGCTTTTCCTACCACAACATAATATGAAAATATAAGTGTGAAGGTTTGAAAAAGGTAAAAGATTGGACAATCAGCAGCCAAGCTTCTACGTGTTTTGTTTCAAACATATGAAGAAGGTTCAACGACTAGGTTTTTATAAACCCACGAATGCCAGAGTTTAATTATTTAGTATTAGTTTTAGTATGTTAAAAGGTAATAAAAACAAAATCTATTGTTATAATAGAATGACAACAATTCCAATTAGAAATAAAATTTTAAATTCCATAGTAGAAATAAAAAATAAAAAAGATAGCAGCAGTATTCCAATAAAATCAAAAGAATTGAAGTTTGAATCCAGTAAATATTCATCTGTAAAAAATGAAATTTGGCATGTATTCATAAATGGTGAAAAAATAAAGAAAACATCTGATATATTGATTTATTATAAATGTCTAACATGTAACAAACCAAATTCATGTGCTTCTACCCAATTTCTAAGAAAAATAAGAAAATGTAAACTTCAATGTCCTCAATGTCATATTATTGGCTTGAATGATCGAGATAGAACACAACAAAAACCATCACAACTTATAAGTGTTGAAAATACAAAAAAATCATATCAAGAATTATATGAACTTTCAAAACTAGAATTTGAAACATATCCAGACCAATATAGAAATTCATATTTATTGTCTCATTTATCGATCGACGATTATAATAGAATCAAACCTAATATTATTAGTTTCTGTAATGGTAAATATCTCGATATGAACAACTATGAATATTGGAGTATATATAAAGTCAATAATCAAATGAAATTTTCGTATGTTTTATATGATAAAATAAATGACATTATTTTCAAAGCTCATCAGCCGATTATAAAATGTGATAATTGTGAAAAACCATGGCGATGTAAATCTCTTGAAACATTCAAAAATTGTTATAAGATTTTATGTAATGAATGTAAATTATGTAATCGAACATTCAAACTAAGACCGATGAAAAACGTAAACAATGAAATTATAATGTATCAATCAAAACTAGAATTGAAATTCATAGAATGGTGTGCAAATAATAATATTATTGTAAAAAATGGTCCGAATATAGATTATATATTCAAAGACAAGCAACATAAATATCGTGTTGATTTTGAAATTGATGGGTTTTTGATCGAAATAAAAGATTTTCATATATGGCATAGAAATCAAGTAGAAAGTGGAAAATGGGATGAAAAAGTGAATGCTGCAAACAAATTTATAAATGATCATAAGGAATACAAAAAATATTATTTTATAACACCGAATAATTGGAATCAAAAACTGAAAGAATTGGAATTGGAATTGGAATTGGAATTGGAATTACAAAAACAAAAACAAAACTAACAAAGCTAACAATAATACTAAAAAATTAAATAAGATATAGTCTGACCTCATATGAAAGTATGAGAAATAATGATTTAAATATCATTATACAAACCAACGAATGTGGGAACATTCGACGTGTCCATTTTAACAATCGATGATTCAATCTTTGAAGTCAAAGCAACAGCAGGTGATACCCACCTTGGTGGAGAGGATTTTGATACTTTAATGGTAGAATATTTTATGGAGGAATTCAAGCGTAAAAATCGTAAAGACATCTCAGAAAACGCACGCGCAGTTCGTCGTCTAAGAACAGCATGTGAATCCGCAAAACGCACACTTTCATCAGCAAATGTCGCAAACCTAGAGATTGATAGTCTATACGAAGGAATCGATTTTGCATCCACAATTACACGTGCTAAATTCGAAAATATTTGTGATGGATTATTCAAGAAAACCATGGAACCAGTTGAACAAGTTATTCGTGATTCCAAACTATCAAAGAGTGAGATCCATGAAATTGTCTTAGTAGGTGGTTCTACTAGAATTCCAAAAATCCAACAGTTATTAAGTGAATACTTCAATGGTAAGGAGTTATGTAAATCCATCAATCCAGATGAGTGTGTAGCATATGGTGCAGCAGTTCAAGCTGCCATTTTGACAGGGGTTAGAGATGAAAAAATCAACGACTTGTTGTTATTGGATGTATGTCCACTAAGTTTAGGTCTAGAAACTGCAGGTGGTGTAATGACAAAAATTATAAATAGAAATACAACTATTCCATCAAAGAAATCACAGATTTTTTCTACATTTGAAAATAACCAACCAGGTGTATTGATTCAAGTTTTTGAAGGTGAACGTGCATTAACAAAGGATAATACTATTTTAGGCAAATTCCAATTAGATGGTATTCCACCAATGCCTCGAGGAATGCCACAAATCGAAGTCGTTTTTGACTTGGATGCAAATGGAATTTTAAATGTATCTGCCTCGGAAAAATCTAGTGGAAAATCCGAGAAAATTACTATTACCAATGATAAGGGACGCCTTTCTAAGGAAGAAATCGAAAGAATGGTAGAAGAAGCAGAACGTTATAAACAAGAAGATGACCTAGTAAAAGAAAAGATCGAAGCAAAAAACAAGATGGAGGAACAATTATATCAAATCAAATCCAAAGCAAATGATGAAAAAGATGAAGGTGTAAAAGCATTACTGTCGGAAATAATAAAAAAATACGATGATTGGCTATTTGAAAATCCAATGGAGTCAAAAGAAACATACGAAGAAAAAACGAAGGAAATGAACGATGCAGTCGCTGAAATTGCATCAATAAATGGTGGGTCATCTAATAGTTTTGATGCATCAAAATTCAATATGCCAGAAACAAATCAATATAATAACGATGATACCGAAGATGTGAAAATAGAGGAGATTGATTAACTATATTAGAAATGTAGATACAAATACAAAAAGCGTATAATTATAATAATATTTATAGAATTATAATTATATTTATAGATGACAATTGACTTTGATTTAGAACAAATACGAAAACGGTTCGATTGTACAGTTTATTTTGAAACAGGATTATGGGATCCAACTAGTGAAGTATCGAGTAAAAAGGCATTAAGGAGTGGTTTTGATAAAGTCTATTGTATTGAACTTAGAGAAAAATGGATAGATTTAGGAAAACAAGTATTCAAAAACGAGATTGAATCAGGCAGATACAAATTAATATCAGATGACAGCTCAAACATGAAACAACATTTAGATGATCATATCAAAAGCAATAAAACAATGTTTTTTTTAGATGCACATGTAGATAATAACAATATTCATAATTATAAAAAACTATGTCCATTGATTGATGAATTGGATGCCATTAAATCATTACCACGTAATGATAACATTATTTTAATAGATGATCTAAGAATTATAAAAATGCCTTTTCCATGGGGAGAGGATAGTTATGGAAATATCAATTTTTTTCAAGAAATCGTCAACAAAATCTTAGAAATAAATCCAGAGTATAAATTTACGACTTTGAATGGACACATTGAAGATGATGTTTTATTGGCGTATCTTGAATAAAAAATACTTTATAGACACAGACAACGATTTCAATTTCAATTGTTGACTGAAATAGTTACAGGATACATTCTAGATTTCCATTCAAACAAGTTCTCAGTTTTCATTTTCTGATTACAGTCGAAACAAACACATCTCATATTTTCTTCAACTAGTTCACCACCATCATAATCAGAAACGATATGTCCACAATTCCATGTTTTTAACTTATCTTTAGCTTTTTTATATATTTCACCATTACAACAGAAACACTGACCTTGATCATTAGTATTAAACCATTTTTTCCATACAGCATTACGTAGTTTTGCTGGAATAGGTTTTCGTATTTCAGTAATTGTTTCTGTTTCAGCCAAATTATCAATATTCAAAAGCTTCATTGTGAATTCGTTGAAATAATTAATAAGATCATTGGCAGTAGTATTATTTCTGGCTTCCCACATACTACGTTGTATTTTAGATTCACCTTTTGATAATTTCATAAAATGTGATTTCAACATAGTATCATATTCATCATTTTCATCTTTTTTTCGTAACAAATCGTAGATAGAATATATTGCAACTGGGGATAATGTAATAATTGCGTCGATATCTTCGAATAAATTACAAAATCGCGTAAATTCTTTTATAAAAATATTTGTTTTTTTTTCATCAATAATCATAATACTGGGATTGCATCTTTCCATCATACCTTTAATTTCAGAGTCTTTGATTACAATACAATTTTGATTATGTTCTATTGAAAATAACCAAAAACGAATAATCCAGTTGATTTTATATTGAGTTATATCTTTGCATAAATGGTCACATACATTATCAAATAATTGTTCTAAATTATAGTCACTAATTATTTTTACGATTGGTATATGGATGCAGTTCTTATAAAGATCATTGTTACGAACTGGAAGATTATGTTGAATATTACTGAATTGTTCACGGCGTTGATCAAGTGTCATCGGAGAGGTTATTTTACATAATATTATTTCGAAATTATTGAAACGGTATTTGTCTTCATCTGACATATAAACAACATTTTTTTTAGCGTTCTCAGGGAAACTACGCCATTCTTCGGTATAAGTTGTCTTATTATATAAAATATATTCTTTTGTGGTTTCATTGAATATATATGGCATAATTTTTTTATTTTTTTCACATTTGATATAAGTGCCGTTCATATAACAAGTAATAGTAGTAATTCTATGAACACCATCAATTACTTCATATTTATATTGGTTTAATCGCTTGACTTCATAATATTGTATTTTGTATAACAAAATTGGCATAATAACGCCAGAAACCATTATTGTTGTTAATAATCCTGTTACAAAGTCTTCATTATGTCTGAATCGATTACGTTGATACTGTGGTTTTGTATCAAGTGTATCATTATAAATATAAACTTCAAATAATTCACCTAATGTTATGGATGCAACAGAAGGAGGTTTTACTAATGTAGGTTTGGGCCAACGTGATTGTTCCATTATGTTGATAATATATTTTATTGATTTTTATAATATCTAAATATCTAGATCGAATTCAATTTTTTTATTTTTATAAATCGATAAAAATAAAAGCTCTAAGCAATACCAAAACTCTCTTTCATAATACTTTTCTTACTAGGTCCTTTCTGTTTTTCACTTTGTCTTTTTACTTTGTAAACACCTTGATTTGATTGTGTGGTCGATGCAGTACCATAGATATTCATAATGAAATCATCATTATCTTCATGTAATTCTGGTAATATTCTAGTCATAGGTTTTTCTATAACCAATAACATATGCTCAGTTTTCAATAATTTTCTATATTCTTGTATACTTAAATTACCATAGTATTTATCTAATAAAAAATAAGGATTTGGTGCAGGTTTTATATTTTTCTTGTAATTATAAATTTTACTGTATATTTGATTCAATAAATGATATCTCTCAAATTTAGTAGAATCATCCAAATTCTCCTTCATTAAAAAAGCGACAGCACATTCGGGTCTACAAAAAGAACCATAACCGTATAATTGATTATCCATTTCATATTTTGGAATATAACAAGATGGATTATCGTATTCATATGTACACCAAAAACATGCTGACTTTTTATCAGGATTTGTATTTTTATATAATTGTAATTTTATTTTCTTTAATTTTTGATTGATATCTTTTATGTTGACGTCCGATTCATCTTCTTCAAATGGTTCAACATCATTGTTGTTTGTTGTACACTTTGAATTACATGATTGACACAAATTAGACAATTTATTATCTAGTTCGCTATATGCATTGTTATCGTTAGTTTTCATTTCCAATTCATAATTAGAAAACGTATTTTCTATATTTGCGTTGTATGTCATAATAACAGGAGGAACAACCGGATTATATATAAGTGGATCTGTTACAATCTGGTTTTTATTATTATTAAATTCATTCAAATCATGTAAAGAACATTTTAAATGTAAAATAATATTTGCAATTGGTTGATCTGTTGTTATTGTATTCGGTTGTTTTAAAATCAATTTTCCTCCCTTGGGTTTACGTCCTCGTTTTTTAACAGTTGATTCAGATTTGTTTTGTATTCCGGGTTCAGAGTGTGTTTCTTCTATAGATATTGTAATGTTTTGTTCGGTTTCTGGTATTTTCTTCTTACGTCCTCTTTTTTTTTTAATTTCTTGAACACATTCTGTTGCTCTCTCCATTTTATCAATGATTTATTGTATTCATTATGTGATTTTTTTTATATTGTTTATAAATAGTGTTTTTGGTATTTTATGAATTTATGAATCTATGAATCTATAAATCTACATGTTATTGTATTTTTGATAACAATTTCTACATAGAGGTACATAGTTATCAGATCCTATTACAACCTGTTCTTTTTCTTTACTAATTCGATGTGAAAATATTGCTGGCTTTGAACAAGTATGACATTTCGATTGTAATTTTATAACCGAATCCGATAACGGAATCAAATCCAATATGTTTCCAAATTTGTTTCGTTTAAAATCGCCATCCAACCCACAAATATGAATGCGTTTTTTATGTTTATCCACCAATTGTTCAACAACTTCATGTAAATCTGGGAAAAATTGTCCTTCGTTGATCAAAATAGTATCCACTATGAGTAAATCATTCAGGATATCTGATAATTTATCTGTAAAAATACATGGAATCATAACCTTATCATGCGTAGAAAGCATAGTATCATGATATCGCTTGTCTGCTGAATAATTGATAGCTAGGGCACTAATTCCACTTATTTTATAATAATTGTATAAATCTACTAAATGTGTAGTTTTTCCAGAGAACATGGGTCCTAAAATAATTTCCAAAAAACCATTGTTGTTATTCATTTTTTATATACCAATATATTGTATTTTCATGTATTTATCTTAATGAATATATATATTCAATTTTATATATAGATGTCATTGTATTATATGAGTGAGAATAGAGTAGTTTGGTTTTTTGTAATATTTTTAACCAACATTAAAAAAATGTCATTTGTTTCTTCAGTTGTTTTTGTTTATTTAAACTCTCTATTCTTAATGCCCATATATCAGGTGGTTGTTCAAAGTATTCTGGTAAAAAATCTTGGTGAATATAATACAGGTTGACTCTTCCACTGTAAACTCTAAAATATCCATTATTATTAGCCAGTTTATCAAGTGAAACATACCCTGCTCCAGCTCTATATAAACCATTTGATGTATAACAATATTGACATTTCATTCCAGTTATTTCATCTAGCCAAACCCATTTCAATGGTGTCATATTTGGAAAAAATCCTTCTTTACAACCAAAATTATCATTTCTTTCAACTACAAATAATGTAGGTTTTACAAGGTTTAATGCTTCTTTGAAGATCCAATAATCAAATGAATCAACATCTATACTGAATAACGATATATTTTTATCTAATAAATCAAATTCTTTCAATACATCTTTTAAGTTATTGGAATTAATATTTTTTTTATGAAGATTAATGTTTTTATTTTCATTCATATTATCAAACATAATCCCATTCATTCCTTTTTCTCTTAAAAATCTAGTATTACATTCTTTTCCATCTTCTGTTCCAATTTCTATATATATAGAATTGTTATAGTCAACATTCAATATTTTGAATAAGTATTCAATAACCCCGTCTTCTTCATTTTGTGAATACACTTTTTTTTCATTTTTTTTTATGGAATCTGGAGAAATTTCAGTTTCGTTTAAAACCATAATATATACATGTATATTTGTATTTATATAATTTTTTCAAAAAACTTACATAAAAATTAAATAACGTATTATGCAATGAAATCAACAAGTCAAACACAAAAAAATCAAAACATACCATGGGTAGAAAAATATAGACCTACACACTTCGATGATATTGTTTTAGACCCTATAAATCGAAAAATATTCGAGAATATTTTAGATAAAAATTATTTTCCAAATTTGCTTTTTTATGGCCCACCTGGAACTGGTAAAACAACGACTATTATTAATTTAATAAACGAATATCAACAAAAATATAATCAAATTAATAAAGGATCTATTATACATTTGAATGCATCTGATGAACGAGGTATAGATATAATACGTAATCAAATATATCAATTTGTAAAATCGAAGAATTTTTTCGAAAAAGGATTGAAATTTGTTATATTGGATGAGGTGGATTATATGACCAAGAATGCGCAACAGGCATTGAAATATTTATTACAATCATCATGTTTCAATGTACGTTTTTGTTTAATATGTAATTATATTAGTAAAATCGATGAATCATTGAAAAACGAATTTATTTGTATTCGTTTCAATCAACTTCCAAAACAAGATATTTATAAATTTATAAAACAAATTACTGAAAATGAAAATCTAACAATGAATGATAATGTAATTGATATGATTCAAAAGATATATAATTCGGATATTCGTAGTATGATTAATTTTATTCAATTGAATCAAAACATCAATAAATGGGAAAATAATATTATCACTGATGATATTTTTGAAAAAATTCATTGTCTTCTCATAAATACAACCACA
>Ga0114975_10003161_pt1 | contig 11060 bp, 11 predicted proteins | sample S_130626_EF_Meta_FD_87031 | JGI IMG/M metagenome (GOLD analysis project Ga0114975, IMG submission 87031) | Freshwater microbial communities from Lake Simoncouche, Canada to study carbon cycling - S_130626_EF_MetaG | ecosystem: Environmental > Aquatic > Freshwater > Lake | place: Lake...
CGCGCTCACTTAATTTCGCACAAAGCATCTTGTTTGAATTCAACATCGACGGTATGAATCCATTCAAGATTGCCGAAAACATTGCCAACCGATAAATACGATGTCGAACGCACGCACCAAGATTTACTTCGCCTCCGACTTTCATTTGGGGTCTCCCAATGAGGAAGTAAGTCTTGCGCGCGAAAAGAAAATCGTGGCCTGGCTCGAAGCAGCGCGGGCCGATGCCGCAGAGATTTTTTTGGTAGGCGACCTCTTCGACTTCTGGTTTGAATACAAACGTGCGGTACCTCGCGGCTACACGCGATTGCTGGGCAAGATTTCCGAAATAACAGATAGCGGCATTCCGGTGCATGTATTTACGGGCAATCACGACATGTGGATATTTGACTACTTACCGCATGAGTGCGGTGTGCAAGTGCATCGTGCGCCCATTGAACGCACCTGGGGAGGAAAGCAATTTCTAATCGGACACGGCGATGGTCTGGGTCCCGGCGATTATGGCTATAAATTCATCAAGCGCATCTTCGCCAGCAAGGTGTGCCAATGGTTGTTTGCACGCTTGCATCCCAACTTCGGCATCTGGCTCGCAAGCTCACTCTCGGGCTACAGCAGGAGCACAACCGGACACAAAGACCAGGTATATCTAGGCGACGATAAAGAATGGCTCATCGTGTATTGCCGCGAGGTGTTGGAAAAAAAGCACTACGACTATTTCATTTTCGGACATCGGCACATGGCCATCGACTTCCGTCTCAACGAACGGGCGCGCTACATCAATTTAGGCGAATGGATGCACCAAGAGTCTTGGGCCTGCTGGGATGGTGAGGAGGTGATGTTGATGAATCCTGCCGTTAAAGTATAACTGAAGGTTGAAGGTTGAAAGTTGAAGGTTAGCTGAGCCTCTATTATCCTACAATCCTACTATCCTACTATCCTACTATCCTCCACTTTCACGGCTTAATCGCCTCTTCCCACACCGCTCTCCAACCGATCCACTCACCTTGTTCGGCAACCGTTTCATTGTGCCAGAGCGATACAAAATCACCGCCTGTGCGGCGCACTTCGGTTTTCAGTTGGGCAATTACCTGCATGGCTTCAAGCGCATCCAATTTCTGGTATTGCTTAAGAGTAGAATCCATTACCACTACCGGGTGAACAATCAGTGATGTCGTTTCATTTTTTTCTACATCAAACCATTTAAACGGATGAGCCGTATCGGCTCGAAAACCCGGCACATCAGCATAACCCATAGAATGGTCCTGTAAGACACCACAATCCAATAAGCGTCGATACGTAACGGGCAACTTAAACTTCAAAAAGTGCTGTCGGCTGTGGGTAACCTTCTCTCCCATGATCGTTTCCAATCGGGCAATTTCCTTCATGAGTATGCGCACATCGCGATGGCTTTCATAACCGGGATGTATACCCACCGTGGCACCTCCATCGTGCATGTCCAGGATCCGCTCACGCAATTGGTCATTGCGATAATCCACGTTGATGTCGTGCCTGGAAGGATCGGCTAGCAGAAAGAAACAACGCATCTCGATGTGTTGCGACAGGCACGTGTCGAGGATATACTCGTAGGTATCAAACGGATCTTGTTCGTCGGCCAACACGCATTTCATTCGCCTAGTGGCGCGCGCAGGGTTCAAGCGCAACAGATCGAGCACAAATCCGCCCATCGTGCGACGCACTCCCTTGTATCGAAAAGCAAAAGCGCTGTCCACGTCAATGGTGGCTACTGTTCGATAAGATGGCACTTGAGGGAGAAAGCCGGGGTAAAACCTATGAATCTCGTCGAGCACTTCCCTTCGCCAGACATCGGCCCAGGGGCGCCTCACGAGTGCAGCACCTCCCCATGCACTGTGTCCCGAAAAACGGCCGTGCTCATCGAAAGATGTCGCGGTATACTCTTCATAGCGTGCAAGCAGAAAAAAACAAGCCGCAAACGGATCGAACCGACCACTTCCATCGAAGTCGGGGTATGCCATAGTATTCCTATAACAAACCGGCGGTTGCATCGGTTTCAATGCTTGATTCCAGAGCACATCAACCTGCGGAAAAACCGGCACCTCTGCAACAGGGCAAGGCTCGTTGCTATACCAAATGCGCATACCGGTAGAACCGGCAAACAACGATGCATCTGAAGTCACACGCAATGTCTCACCCGCAAACGAAAACATCCAGCGAAGGGTGTAATCGAGTCGAGGGTGCAGAATTGGCGTGTATACGAGCACTGCTTACAGGTATTGAATGATAGAACTGCAAATTTGTTCCGCTGCGCGACCATCGCCATAGAGCTGAGGCCAGCTTTCGAAGGATCGCTGCATCAGTATTTGGGCAGCATCCAGAATGCGCTTAGTATCGGCATCTGCTACAATAGCGTGACCACCGTGGGTGAGCTCTACCCATTCAGTTTCCGGACGCAAAATCACGCAAGGTCGTTGCACGAAGTACGCTTCCTTCTGCAGTCCGCCGCTATCCGTAAAAACCAGGCGTGAGGCGGCCAGTAAAGCTATCATCTGCACGTAACTGGCCGGCGGAACCAAACGCAATCCTGCAGCTGTTAGCTCGTCCTGCTGTGCAGGGCTTAAAAACTTCAGCAATCGCGGGTGAGTGGGCAGCACAACGGGCATGGCGTGCTCAGCCGACCATTGCTTGAGTGCATCGAGAATGCCGTTGAGCCTTTCCGGGAAATCCGTATTGTTATCGCGGTGAATTGTGGCAACCGCATAGCTATCCTTCTGAAGGCCCAACGCCTGCAAGTATGCATCTCCTTCCGGCTTATTTGAAAAGTGAATCGCGTTATCGTACATGACATCTCCGCTGCGCAACACTAGTGGTTTATCGATAGTAGGAGCGTGATTCTCTTCCGTGCTGAAACCCTCGCGCTGCAGGTTATCGATGGCCGTTTGCGTAGGAGCAAACAACAAGGTCGACACGTGGTCGGTCGCAATGCGGTTAATCTCTTCGGGCATTCGCTTGTTGAACGAACGGAGGCCCGCCTCGACGTGTACAACCGGAATGAACATTTTGGACGCAACTAAGGCAGCGGCCAAGGTGGTGTTGGTATCTCCATACACCAGCACAGCCGCAGGTTTTTCTTCCAAAAACACACGCTCCAAGCCTTCCATAATGCGGGCAGTTTGAACCGCGTGAGAACCCGAACCTACAGCCAGGTTGTGAGCAGGAGCCGGTATGCCCATTTCATCGAAAAACACTTGCGACATGCCTTCATCGTAGTGCTGCCCCGAGTGCACCAGCACCTCCTGCAACTTTCCCGCGCCTAGTTTCTTGACCGCACGCGAGAAAGCGGCAGCTTTGATAATCTGCGGTCGCGCACCAACAATCGTAATAATCTTCTTCATTCTTTCAATTCGTTTTCATCACAGAAGCTGAAATAGCCGCTGTCGGTCACAACCAAGTGATCCATGACGGGGCATTCCAGCATTTGTCCGCAATACACCAGCCGTTTGGTAAGCTGCCGATCTTCATTGCTCGGTTCTCGATTTCCGCTTGGGTGATTGTGGGCCACAATAATACTCGCTGCGTTATTCTCGAGCGCAATTCGAAACACCTTTTTTGGATCGGCAATGGTGGCACTGAGTCCTCCCTCGCCCACTTTGTCGACCGAGAGCACACGGTTAGCCTTGCTCAGCGTTATGACCCAAAACTCTTCATGAGGTAGGTTCCACATGTATTCGAGCATTCGCTCATAGGCGTCGCGGGAGTGCCTTATGGAAGCCGATTGTTTGCTAACGGAAGCCATTTTGCGTTTGGCAAGCTCAAGTGCAGCGACCACTACTACAGCCTTGGCGGGGCCCATGCCCTTGAACTGTGTGAGTTCTTTGCACTTCATCGCTCCGAGCGCTTGTAAATCGTGCTTTACGCCTTGCAAAATGCGCCTAGCCATGTCGAGCGCGCTCTCCTCGCGCGTGCCGGAGCCGATTAATAAGGCAAGCAATTCGGCATCGCTCAACGCCTGAGTTCCCTTTAGCAGCAGTTTTTCGCGTGGGCGCTCATCGGGCGACCACGCCTTGATAGTGAGTGTCTTTTCCATTGCCGCAAAAGAAAAAAGGCCCTCCTATTGGAGAGCCTTTCCTTATTCCTGTGGGGAATATCGTATTATTTCAACTTGTTCACAAACACTTGAGCCTTACCCTTGAGGTTGCCGGCTTTGTTCTTGTGAATCACGTTGTTCTTAGCGAGTTTATCGAGCATGCTCACGACCTTTGGGAAAAGAGCAGAAGCTTCTTTCTTGGTAGTCATCGCACGCAACTTGCGCATTGCATTGCGCATAGTCTTATGGTAATATTTGTTGCGCAGACGCTTAGCGTTGTTGCTACGAATGCGAGTGATAGCTGATTTGTGGTTTGCCATTGTTCTGTAAAATTCGGGCGGCAAATATAGTGTGAACTTGTTTGGATGCAAAAAAAAAGAAGAAAAAGGAAAAAAGCCCATGATGTGAACCCTGTGAATGCCGAAAGTGTTTGTGCTTCACATGACTACAGGAGAATGGAGAAAAGAGAATGGAGAACTGTCGCGCAACGGATCTCCATTCTCTTTTCTCCATTCTCCATTCTTCCAAACGAAAAATAGTTCAATATGCCATTAACTCCCACAGACACCGACCGCATCATCCAAATGGCATGGGAAGACCGCACGCCGTTTGAGGCCATTTATGTTCAATTCGGTTTGAAGGAAGATGACGTGAAAGCGCTGATGAAGCGAGAGTTGAAAGCCAGCAGCTACCGTCTGTGGCGCGAGCGGGTGGAAGCTTGCGGCACCAAGCACGCCAAACTGAGAAGTGAAGACATCAGCCGATTTAAGAGCAAGGCGCAGCGGGCCATTACAAACAACAAAATCAGCAAACGATAAAAATGAGTACATACATATTTGCCGGCGCGAGCAGCGCCATTGCGAAAGCCACTGCCGTTCAGCTTATGGATATGGGGCATAGAGTCATTGGCATCAGCCGAACGGAAGTTGAGGGTCTTCGAGACTTTCACCAGGTAGAAAGCTACGATTTCGGGGCCTTCCCTGCCATTGACGAGCCTATTGACGGCCTCGTGTATTTCCCCGGGACGATCAATCTTAAACCCTTTCATCGCCTTACACAGGCTGAGTTTCAGAGCGATTTGCAAATCAACACGATGGGTGCTGTTGCCTTTGTGCAAGCCTACCTGAATAATCTGAAGCAAAGCGCAAACCCGTCGGTGGTGCTCTTCAGCAGTGTAGCCGTGGGAGCCGGTATGCCCTTTCATGCCTCGATAGCCATGGCAAAAGGCGCCAACGAAGCCCTCACCCGCTCACTGGCCGCCGAATATGCGCCGCTCATTCGTTTTAACTGCATAGCGCCCTCGCTCACGCACACACCGTTGGGAGAGAAATTCCTCAACACCCCAGAAAAAATAGAAGGCGCCCAAAAGCGCAATCCGCTGAAGAAAGTAGGCACACCGCAGGAGCTAGCCGACATGGTGGAGTTCCTGCTGTCGCCTAAGTCGGCTTGGGTTACAGGGCAGGTGTTGGCGGTTGATGGCGGCATGGGAGCGCTGAGGGTGTAATGGCGAGTGGCGAATGGCGAGTGGCGAATTATCCTGAAGGCTTACCTATTTCTTTCGCAATCCCTCCTTGAACTCAATTGATTTATGGATGACCTCTGCGAGAAAAACGTAACTTCCGACCATTCGCCACTCGCCATTCGCCACTCGCCATTTTTTTTTTGCTTCCTCTTGCATCATTGAAACCTGTAACTATATTTGCACCCGCTTAGAAAAACGATGGCCCGTTCGTCTAGGGGTTAGGACAGCAGATTTTCATTCTGTAAACAGGGGTTCGATTCCCCTACGGGCTACAAAGAGAAAGCCGCTTCGATGAAGCGGCTTTTTTGTTTGGTGTATCGTGAATACTCTGTGGGTTATTCTGCTCCGAAGACCAATCCCCATGCATTATTCGGCAATAGTCCGCCGAGCATAACTAGGAATAGAAAGATCGTGAAGGTTCCTTGAGTGCCTAGCTTAAGACGGTTTTGGCGAAATGCAGCATACACGACCATGGCGAGCATTGCAGCTGAGGCAAGCACCATCAGGACGTTTGCACCGGGCCAGTGTTGCATGCGAAAGGCGGTTCCAAAAATCAACAAGGAAAAGGTGACCAACAAGGAGCCATTCTCCGCAGTAGACATGCCCAGCGATTTATTTTCCGGACTTAGCGAAGTGAAGAGGGAGACAAACAATCCGGCGAAAGCCAATATGAGCATCATCGACGCGCCGGCCCAATGCATCGTCTTGAAAAAGATTCCGGCTGTTGCAAGCACGAGCATAAGCCCGTTGAAGATTGATTTTGATTTCATGATAAGATTGTTTTGGGGTTTCGAATGAGGAACAACCTTCTAGCGTAACTTATTGCCCATCGCCCCTCGAAATTTCATCCATGGCAACCGGGGCTGCCACACGCTCAGCAGGTAGTGTCATACAAACACATAGCTTATACAATGATTCAAAACCCCATCATCGATTTGCGTGCATTCGTGACTTCAGCGAATAATTACTTGCACCCAGTGCATATTGTCGCACCGAATAGAATACAACCCTGCTGAAAGCTCTGTAACATCAATTGTATTGACCCCATTGCATAGCATTACTTGCTTGACGACATCACCCTTAACATCAAAGACTTTCGCCATCTGTTTCTGAGTAATGCCATGCACCTCAATGCTCAAGTAATCAGCGGCAGGAATAGGATACACTTTCATGTTCGAAGCTGCTACTTCACTCACAACAGTTGGCGAGATTTCCAGCTGAAAAACAACATCCGCAAACAACAGCCCTAAATCCACCGCGTGTATTTTAATGGAGAGTTCTTCCGGTGCAGTTGGGGTTCCCGAGAAAATACTACCGTCAAATGACAACCAGGCGGGCAAGGCTTCCCCATCTTCCTGCAACGCTGTAATCGTCAATACATCGCCTGCATCCACATCCACAAAAAGATCGGACGGAATTTGATAGTAGTACGGATGCGAAACCTCTGCTTCCTGATCCGGAATCTCATTTTCAACTGCAGGCGGCTCATTCACATCGATCACATGAATCACAAAAGCCCTATCGAATGTTTGACCATAGGAATCGGTTGTTCGCAGATAAATGGCATACGACGACTGATTTTCAAAATCGAGCGGAGTATTGATATACAACGCTGCACCATTCGTATAGAAGGACTCATTATCGGCATCATTTACGCCATCGCCTTCAACGAGTTCGTAGGTAAACGCATCGCCTGACTCGCTCTCCTCAGTGCTCAATTGGCCAATAAGATACTCGATGCCTCCTGCATTTTCCATTACGGAAGATGACGTCAGATCTATATCGGTGGGTGCGTAATTAAATTCATAGCTACCCAAATCCACAAATTCACCCAACAGTCGAATACCTCCATTCAAATCGTACGCACCTTCAACCGCATCATTATTTCCTGCATTGCGACAAATCGAATTTTCGGTCAACTGTAAATTGGTGGAGGAAACAAAGCCTGCGTCGCCAGATACAAGATCGCCTCCATTGGTGAAGCCATCATACCCTGCATCAATAAAGCTGTAAGAAATCGAAGCTGAACCCGTCTCTGCATAAACCGGATTTGAACCGTTCTCAGAAAAAATCGAATTGATAACTGTGCACTGATCATCGTTATCGCCCCTAAAATGTATGCACGCCGCAAAATCATAGAGACTGGAAGTATTGTTCAAGAACGTGCAATTGGAAACCGATACCGTGCGCGGCGAGACACCGTTGTTGTGATAGTAGGATATGGCTCCGAAACCATTGATCAAGCCCGCATTGTTGTGCTGAAACAACGAGCTACTCACTCTTATATCACCATCAAATGTTTGGATTGCAGAGCCCCAATATTCGATACTCAAATCCTTGAATACACTGGCTCGCACAGTTACAACCGACCCCGGGTTACCCCAAATTGCGGAACCATTGCCGCTAGAGGAGCCATCCGTTTCTCCTTCAACAACACACTCGCCCATCAAGAACTCTGCATTGGTCCAAATGGTGCTTCCCTGGTTGCCATAGTTCTCGTTACCTACAAAACTATTTTCGATTGCATATACCTGCGTGGGCGACACATTTCCTTCAATTTTTGCAGAGAAAATAGCACCCCCGTTATAGGCTGTGTTCTCACTAAAATTGGACGTGTAAACAGTCAAATTCGAGTTCGCATAAATGGCGCCTCCGGACCCGTTTGCAACTGCAGCGTTATTATTGAAATTGGAATCATACACATTCAGCTGCATGTAGTTGGTAGTGGCCGTCTGAAACCTCAAACCCGCGCCGTTCTCACCACTCACATAACCATCCTGAAACGTCAACGCGAAAAGGCTAACCGTATATGACAATCCATTCGTATTAGCGTTGATGTCAAGGCATCTGTTCTCCGACATACCATCGAGCACTGACGTTGCTCCATCGGATATGGAAGCAAATTCTGCATTAAAACCACCGCGAATCATCAAGTCCATTTCATCACCATCGGCATCACCAATAAAAACATACGGTGTTGCCGAATAAACCCCCGTCTGCATGTAGATATTGCTGATTTCATTGTCACTCGCTGCAAGATTTAAGGCAGATTGAAAATCGATTGGATCACCAATGGTTCCGCTGCCACCATAGCCGTTAGGAGAAACATAATACTCGGATTGCGCCTGCGAGTTGTAGCTAAAACTGCAAAGACATAGAGCCATTGCCCCAAAATGCATGTATAGATTTTTCATTTAAAAATAGATTTAGTTATTCGTTCCGTTCACAATTCGCCGAGGCATCCATTTGAAATACGACTGAATTGCGATTGAACGACCAAACTAAATCTCCGGCTATGCAATTGCTTGCATGTAATTGAATGTCATTCGAGAGAATGAGAACAGCTGTCAATTCAAAAAAGCGGGGTGAGAAAAATTGGAGTACCGTAAGATGTCGATCAATGCGAATGGAGAATGGAGAATAGTGAATGGAGAATTGTTGTAACTTTCACCTTGGCTTTTATGATTTCCAACATGTTCAACCACATCAAGCTTCTTATCTGCTTCGTTCTTGTATTGCCTGCGATGTCATGTAATAAAGAGAATGTATTTACCGATAACCCCATTCCACCGAACAACACCATTTCTACCCTCACGATAGAACAATATGTTAACCGTTGCTTTGTTGATCTATTGGGCCGCGGAGCAACAAGCGATGAGCTCAATCAATTTGTTGCAGCGTTGGAAAGTGACAACTTCTCCGTTGACTCCCGAAAATCGTTCATCGCGATTTTACAGAGCTCCGCTGTGTTTAAGCAGCAGTATTTGAACAAAGTATACGTTGATATGAAGGCTCGTTATCTCGATGCACTCAATGAAGATGAAATCCAACAGGAAGCTGATTTCTGGTTATATCAGGCACTCCAGGTGCAATCCCTCGGAGACGCTTTGGCTTATAACGTTCTGATGCTCGAGCGCTACAAAATCATGGCTATAATAAATATGGCGCTCTATTGGGAAAACAACTCAATCGATTATGCGACCTGTGCAAAGACCATGATGTTCAATTCGCTCTACGACGATTTGAATATGGGCACCTTCAATTTCGTTCATGCCACGTTTGATCAAAACTTCTATCGCTCACCGACCGATGAAGAATATGCTCAATTGTATGCACCCATTGAATACAACGGTCCCGGTATTTTCTTTCAGCAGAATGTTTCGAATAAATCAGAGATGCTCGATGTAATAGTAAACTCAACCGAATTCAAAGAAGGTCTGGTTCGCTGGTTTTACAGAAGCTATCTCATTCGCGAACCCTCAGCCAACGAGCTCATAGAGGGTATTGCCTTCTGGTCGGCGCAGAACGACTTCAATGGTTTCATACAAAAACTCCTTTCCAACGATGAGTACGCAGGAATCACCAACTAATACATTTTCCCCGAAAGCTACGCTATTCGCTGCAGCTGCGGCAACTGCTCTCCTGCAGGCGTGTCGAAAGGAGAACGACGTATTCGAATTGGAAACCCCTCTTCTTTCGGCCGACAACAGCTCCAAAACGAAGTTGAAAACCAACGAGCAGTTCATCAACATTCTGTACACCCGACTTTTCCAAACGGCTCCTTCAGAAGACTACCTCAGCGCGCTTTCGACCATTTTGACGAGCATAGGCGACCAGTTGCTGGCGCGTGAGGTTGTGATTGCCAATTTCTTCAATTCACCTGATGTACAATTGCCGAGCAACGAACAAATGAGGAGTGACATCGGCACATTCATCGATGAAACCTATAAGAACTTTTATTTGCGCTTGCCGGGTGCCGCCGAGAAAGCATGGGTAACTCGATTCATTGAAACACAAACCGAGTTCACACCCGAACTGGTGTACTTCGCCTTTGCCTTGTCGAACGAATACCTCTATTACTAACCATGAGTACGCGCAGAGATTTCATCAAAAAAACGGGACTAGCTACTGTTGGAACAACGCTATTGCCCACGCTGTTGCCCTCAGGCAGGCTGTTCGCTGCAAGCGGAAACCGCTCAGCTGAATATGTGGTGCTCGTAATGTTTGCAGGAGGTGTGCGCCATCAGGAATCGGTTGGGAAACGGTATCTCTCCGATGCCCAGCCCGGCCAAACAGCCGAAGGCAATATCATGTACAACATGCTCACAGGCGCTGCTCCAACATCGCAGATACTTTACGGAACAGGGGGTGGCAGTGTGCCCATTGAACCGATTTTGTCGAACAGCCTACAATCACAAGGAACTCTTTTCAACGAGGTGCGAGCTTTCAACACGGGGCATTATGGAGCGCTCAACTCCATTCTTCAAGGTGCTGATCCAATAGGCCAAGGCCTCCGCATACGACCGGTTGCTCCAACCATCTTTGAGTATTTGCGCAGGCATGGTGGCTATGCCGCGAGTGATGTATGGTTTGTTGGTAACAGCGTGGGCGCTTCCATTCCACTGCTCAACTATAGCTCACATCCCGACTATGGCGTGCGTTACGGTGCTAATTTTTTTGCGCCTACCATCACGTTTC
>Ga0114975_10003162_pt1 | contig 11060 bp, 8 predicted proteins | sample S_130626_EF_Meta_FD_87031 | JGI IMG/M metagenome (GOLD analysis project Ga0114975, IMG submission 87031) | Freshwater microbial communities from Lake Simoncouche, Canada to study carbon cycling - S_130626_EF_MetaG | ecosystem: Environmental > Aquatic > Freshwater > Lake | place: Lake...
TGAACTGGAACAAAACCTTCAATGGTGTACACAACGTGTCTGCCCTTGCAGGTGTGGAATACCTATCTGAAACAAGAGAAGGAATCTCTGGAGCAGGTATTGGATTCCCAACCTTCCAGTTTAGAACTATCCAATCTGCTGCTACTCCAGAATCCATCACTGGTTTCTGGACAGGATACAGAAGAGCATCTGCTTTTTCTTCTGTAAACTATGACTATAAGAAAAAGTACTTGGTTACTGTAACTGCTCGTTACGACGGTTCTTCTCGATTCGGCACCGAAAACCGCTACGGCTTGTTCCCTTCCATTCGTTTGGGATGGAGCATGGTAGAGGAAGAGTTCTTGAAAAATTCAAGCACCATCTCTGAAATGAAGTTCAGAGCTTCTTACGGATTAACAGGTAACGACCAAATCGGAAACTTTGACGCTAGAGGCCTTTACGGTGGTGGTGGAAACTACTCCGGTAGTGCGGGTATCGTTCCTTCCTCCTTGGCCAACCTTGGTCTAAGCTGGGAGACTAACAATACTTTAAACTTGGGTATTGACTATGGTTTCTTCGAAAACAGAATCACAGGTTCGATTGATGCTTTTGACAGAAGAACTAAGGACTTGCTTTTGAGCCAGCCTATTCTTTGGATCAATGGTTTCAGTGGTATCTCAAATAACGTAGGTGAGCTACAAAACAGAGGTCTTGAATTTGAATTGTCTACCGTGAACATTGACAAGGGTGGTTTCCGTTGGAATTCCAGCTTCAACATCACAAAGCTTGACAACCAAATTGTAAGCTTGTACAGCGGATTGAAGTTCCTTCCAGCCAACCCAGGTATTGCTGTTGGTCAGCCAGTAGGTAGATCAGGTGAAGGTGCTGTATTCACACAAGAATATGCAGGGGTTAACCCAGCTACAGGTCGTCCAATGTGGTACGATATCAACGGTAACATTACTTACCTACCGCTTGCAGCAGATAGAAAATACCTAGGATCAAGCTTAGGTACCGTGTTTGGTGGTTTGAACAATACCTTTTCTTACAAAGGATTTGAATTTACCACCTTCTTTACCTACGAGTACGGTGGTATTGGTGGTGACGGTCAGTATGGCTTCTTGAGAGAGAGTGGTACTCGTTTGGCATTGAATACACTTCAAGAAGTAGTGGACAGATCTTGGAAGACGCCAGGTCAAATTACTGATATTCCAAGAAACGTAATTACTAACGGTGGTAACGAAACTAGAGGAAACAGTAGAAACTCAGGTTCTGCTGCCTTGTTGAAGTACGACTTTATCCGTCTATCCCAGTTGACTCTTGCCTACAGCTTCAAGCCTAGCCTAGTGAGCCGTATTGGTCTCTCCCGTGCACGTATTTACATGCAAGGCGTGAACTTGTGGACCTACACAGACTATCCTGGCTATGACCCAGAATTTACTGGAGCAGGTACAGGTCAGGTTCCTTTGACCAAGAGTTACACACTTGGTGTACAAATCGGATTCTAATCACCAAAAGGAAAAAAAACTATGAAATTAATCAATAAAGCTCTCTTATCTCTCGCACTTACAGGTTCTTTACTGGTAAGTTCTTGCGATAGCTTGCTTCAGGTAGATCCAAGACAGTCCATCGATGCCGATGGTGCCTTGAACACCCCTGACGCAATGAATGCAGCGCTCAACTCGGTTTATTCCAAATTGAGGTCTGCGAGAATTTACGGTCGTGACCTATTGGCAGTATCTGATGCCTTGGCCGACGTAGGACAAACTACCTCTAACTCAGGTCGTTTGATTGGAGAAAATAACAATCAACCAGGTTCTCATTTTGGTACTTGGCAAACTGCCTACGCGGCGATCAACGAGGCCAACCTTATTTTGGATGGTATAAGCAAAGTGGAAGGCGCATCTGCTGCCCAGATCGCACGTTGGGAAGGCGAAGCCAAGTTCCTAAGAGGTTTGTACTACTTTGATTTGATAAAGGTCTACTCGTATATGCCAACGGCAGTATTTGAGCCAGGTGTCATCGGTCAAGGAGGCATTCCAGTAGTTACCGAAGGAGTAATCACCTCAGGTCTTGCTTTGAGCCGTCAAACCCCAAGGTCAACAATCAACGAGGTGTACACTCAGATCTACAAGGATTTGGAAGATGCCAAAAAATTGTTGCCTGTTGGTAGAGGAGTTCAATACGGTTCTGGTGCTGCTGCTTCAGCTTTGCTTTCTCGAGTAGCCTTGTACAGAGGCGATTGGGCTAAAGTGGTGGAAGAGTCTACTCTTGCTTTGGCAAGTAACGTTGGTACTGTCCTTTCAGGATCAGCTTACGTGAACGGTTGGAGAGCTCCAGTGAACCCAGAGTCTATGTTCGAGGTGCGCTTTGCATTGGCAGAAGAGTCTATCGGGGTAAACGAATCGCTACAGTCTACTTACACTGCGTTGCTTAACTTGACCAATAAAAACTCTCAGGGTGGATGGGGTGATTTTATCCCTAATGCTACTGTTCGTGGAGTATTTGGTTTGACTCAGTTGCAACTTGGAACTCCAGCTACAGACAACAACAACTGGGATGTGACTCGTAATGCAGACGTTAGAGCGCAATTGTTTACAACCGGTAATACGGTACGTGGTGCTGGTCGTCAAATTGAGAACACGAAGTTCATGTCTAAGTCTGGTTTCGCGTATGCAGACAACGTGCCTGTGATTCGTAAGTCAGAGATGCACTTGAACCGTGCAGAAGCAAACTACCAATTGAAGAATGAAACTGCTGCGCTAACCGAACTGAATGCCTTCAAGACATTGAGAGGCTTGCCTGCAGTTACCTTGGCTGGTAACGCACTTTTGGAAGAAATTCTTTTGGAAAGAATGAAAGAGTTTATTGGTGAAGGCCACCGTTTCTTTGACTTGAAGCGCTATGGAAGAGCCATTGTGAAAACAACTCCAGCGGTGAACCTAGCGTTCGATGACTTCAAGATCTTACCTCCAATCCCACAGCGTGAAGTGGATGGTAATCCAAACATTAAACAAAACAGAGGCTACTAAAATCAGAAATTATGAAAAAGTTATTTTCTTTATTGACGCTGGCCTTGGTACTTGGATTCTCCTCTTGCATTGAGCAGAACTACCCCGTGTGGGAAGGTCTTGTAGTTGAATTTCAGGATGCAGTGGTCACTACTCCAGTAGCAGGTCAGGTCTATCCAAGAATTACAGTGGCTAACACTGTTGGCACTGTAAACCTTCGTGTCAACCTTGTTGGAAAGCACAGGCCATCTGATGAAATCATTGCTTACTCGGTGGTGGCTGATGGTACCACTGCTGCGGCAGGTAGAGATTACGTGGCTCCAGGCACCTTGACGATCCCTGCTGGATCCAGCTTTGGTACATTGACTGTCAATGTAATCAACACTGGAAAAATTGGTGGATCTGTAGACTTGCTTCTTCAAGTAGTAGGCAACGATGAGATTGGTTCAAGTGCCAACTACAATAAGGTTCAGATTCGAATTACTCGATAATCCCAAGTTGGATATCTGTTAATTCTTCCATAAAAAGACCGGATTTATCCGGTCTTTTTTTTTACTTTGAAGCATGAAAAAAATTATCGCACTTTCCCTATTTCTCGGGTCATTGCTCCCGATGAGTTCCTTTGCTCAAATGACCTTACTTCGTGACAATGGAACAGGCATGCCGATTACAGCCGATCCTTTTCTTGGTGTCAAAGGGTCGCCCTATTTCGATGAGTTCAATAAAGGCACCATTTACCTGGCTACAGGGCAAAAAGTAGAAGGCTTGTCCATTGCCTTAAACGCCTACAGCAACACTTTGGAGTATAAATTGGAAGGAAAACTTTTTGCCTATACACCTGAGAAAGTGACGGGTTTTTCCTATCCCTCAGAAGCTGGTGGTAGTGAATACACCAGCGCATACGTGGTGCCCACTCTTAAAACCAAGCGTTTTTTGAAAATCCTAGAAAAGGGAACCTATACGCTGCTCTTTCATGGGTACAAGACCATGACAGATGATCCTTCCGCCACCTACGGTGCGCAGGCGGCAAAGGTGTTCCAAGATCAAGAGGAGTTCTTTGTTGTCGTGAACGAAAAAGTGATGCTGATGAAAAATAAAGAAAAGGATTTACAGCAAATCTTTGGTACAGAGCTAGCCAAAGCCACGACATTCATCAAATCGGAACGAATCGATTTCAAAAAATCAGAGGACCTAAAGACCTTGATTCGTCACATGAACCAAAACTAACCTGTACAAAAAAGTTACATCTAAAGTCTCCCAAGATCATTGGGAGACTTTTTTTGTGGCTAGGGCTGAACTCTTTAATTGTATCCCTTGAGAATAAGGTTTGAAGTTCAATTAGGTGAGCTGTTGACCGTGGACTTCGTCCGTGGACGATTATCCACAGTTTTTCATAAACATATTGAGCTACTAGTTTGACTGTAAAAATTCTTTTTTATTCCATTTGATCTGCGGAATTTTTCCATAAAATCTGCGGTAAACTTTTTTTCACGCAGATCTCCACGGAAAAACACGCTGATTTTTTCCCCTGATTGAAACTAGGGGTTATGAATTCGGTCACTCCTACGGAGTTCTGGCGCTGCAATTTATTTAATCAACTAGGCTAGATCCGAAGGCACCTGTCCCGTGCGCCGCGGCGTACGGGATCTTTACAATCTGATTATCCACGGTCATTAACTGTTATATTCAGTCATCGGCATCATTGCGGATAATCATCTATTTTTTTTACTTTTGTGCCTTAGTCCACTCATGACATGATTTACGTTTCGCGAAAGGAACATTTTAATGCTGCGCACAAGCTTTGGAATCCCAACTGGTCTGACGCCAAAAATTTCGAGGTATTTGGTCCTTGCGCCAATGTCAATTGGCATGGGCATAATTTTGAATTGATTGTGACGGTCAAAGGGGAGCCAGATCCAGAAACAGGATTTGTGGTGGATTTGAAAGCGCTCAGCGAGCTAATACGTCTGCTGGTGATTGATCGGGTGGATCACAAGAACCTGAACATGGATGTAGATTTTATGGCTGGTAAAATGGCAAGTTGTGAAGTCTTGGTCATGGAATTCTGGAAGATTTTAGCCCCAGCGATAAAAGAAATTACGCCTAAAGGAACTTTGTACAAGTTGACCTTGTACGAAACCCCTCGGAATTTTGTAGAATACCTGGGTGAGTAAGGTTATTATAAAGTTAAGTTTTTGGGAAGTAGGCCGAATCGCCTACTTTTATTTTTAGTTCAGCAGCTCGCAAAGTGAAAAAAATCTACATCATTACTGGAGAACGATCAGGGGACATGCATGCAGCCAATTTGGTAGCGGCCATGAAATCCTTGGATTCCAACCTGCAATTTCGAGGTATGGGCGGGCAGTACTCCAAAGATGCCGGCGTCCACTTGGCTTTAGACTATTCAGCGGTATCCGTAATGGGTTTTATCGAGGTGATTTTTGGCTTTCGAAAGGTGTTAAAAGCCTTGTCTTTGGTCAAAAAAGACTTGCTTGCTTTTCAAGCAGACGCTGTAATTCTTGTAGATTTTGGAGGGTTCAACATGAAGATTGCGGCATTCGCAAAGGAGCACGGAATTCCTGTGCATTATTACATTCCTCCGAAGGTTTGGGCCTGGAATCAAAAGCGAGCATTGACTCTAAAAGCAATTACGGATCAGGTGTATGCGATTCTACCTTTTGAGCCAGCCTTCTTTTCTAAATTTGGCATGCAAGTGCATTACGTAGGGAATCCTTTGCTGGATGAGATTAAGAAATTTTCCCGGCACGACTTTTTTTACCAAAAAAATGAATTGTCCTATAAACCCATAGTGGCCTTACTGCCCGGTAGTAGAGTGCAAGAAGTAAATGCCATGTTGGCAAAAATGATTGACTTAGTACCCGATTTTCCTCAGGTTCAATTTGTGGTAGCTGGTGTAGATAGCCTATCAGTAGCTACTTATGAAATGGCCCAAGTGAAAGGAATCAAAGTGATTTATAACCAAACTTACGATTTACTTTCCCACGCCACTGCTGCGGTGGTGACTTCGGGGACGGCGACCTTGGAAACAGCGCTTTTCAAAGTGCCGCAGTTAGTGGTTTATAAAACTTCTTGGATTTCTTATCAAATAGGGAGGCGATTGATTCGGGTGCCTTACATTTCGCTGCCTAACCTGATAGCAGACAAACAGGTAGTTCGGGAATTGATCCAAGAGGATTTTTCAGCAGAGATGCTCCGTAAAGAGCTGATGAGGCTTATGTCTGACCTGGAATATCGAATGGAGATACAAGCCGGTTATGAATTGATTCGGGAACGAATAGGGGAGCAACAAGCCTCAAATCAAGTTGCAAACCTTATCCTGGAAGCAATGGGAAAAAAATAAACCCCGAAGAATCGGGGTTTTGATTTTTAAGCTACCTGTAATTGCTTGAATTTGGAGATATCGAATTTGGACCTTGCGTAGGCTTCATCGATGTTTAAATTGGTGATGCTGCTGTCGGAAGGTATGTCATACATGGCGTCTGTGACGATGGCCTCACAAATCGACCGAAGTCCGCGAGCACCAAGGTTGTATTCTACCGCTTTATCTACAATAAAATCCAAAGCACCTTCCTCAAAAGTTAAGGCAACACCCTCCATAGCCATCAGTTTTGCATATTGCTTCACGAGCGCATTTTTGGGTTCTGTAAGAATACGTTTGAGGGTATCTTTATGGAGCGGATCCAAATGCGTGAGAACAGGAAGTCTACCAATCAATTCAGGAATGAGCCCAAATGCTTTGAGATATTGAGCAGTGACGTACTGAAGTAAGTTGTCACGATCAGCCGTCAAACCTGTAGCTGAAGAGCTGAAGCCCATGGGCTGGGTATGGAGGCGCTTACCGATGTGTCTAGCGATTCCGTCGAAGGCACCCCCACAAATGAAGAGGATGTTTTCTGTATTTACCGCAATCATTTTTTGATCTGGATGCTTTCGTCCACCTTGAGGCGGAACGTTTACTACAGTCCCTTCTAGAAGCTTCAAAAGTGCTTGTTGTACCCCTTCTCCGCTCACATCACGAGTGATGGATGGGTTGTCAGATTTACGTGCAATTTTATCCAGTTCGTCAATGTATACAATCCCTCTTTCTGCTTCCTCTACTTTATAGTCTGCTGCTTGCAGTAATCGAGTAAGAATGCTCTCAACATCTTCACCTACATAGCCTGCCTCAGTGAGTACAGTGGCATCTGCGATGCAAAAAGGAACTTCTAGGATTTTGGCTAGTGTTTTGGCTAGGTAGGTTTTGCCGGTTCCTGTGTCACCCACCATGATGATGTTTGATTTTTCAATCGTCACCTCATCGGCTTCTTGCTTTTGGTCCAAGCGCTTGTAATGGTTGTACACGGCTACGGTAAGCACCTTTTTGGCATCTTCTTGACCGATTACATAGTGATCTAGGTATTCGGTAAGTTCCTTTGGTTTTTTGAGTTTTAAAGTAGGTTTGGAACTAGCTTTCTTGTTCTTCTTGTCCTCACCAACAATTTCAAAGGCTTGTTCAATGCAGAAGTTACAGATATGGGCGGAGATGCCTGCTACCAATACATCTACATCTTTTTTATTTCTACCGCAAAAGGAGCAAGTGGTTTGAGCCATTAGGTGGTTTTTTTAATGAGTACCTCATCAATTAAGCCATATTCTTTTGCTTCTGGGGCTCTCAACCAGTAATCTCGGTCTGAATCCTTTTCAATTTCTTCAAAAGATTTACCCGTATGGTTGGCTAAGATTTGATATAGCTCTTGGCGCATTGCTAGGATTAGTTTAAGGGAAATCTCCATGTCTGTAGATTGGCCTTGCATGCCGCCAGAGGGCTGGTGGATCATCACACGAGCATGCTTTAGTGCAGAGCGTTTGTCCTTTGCACCACCTGCCAACAGAACTGCTCCCATAGAGGCAGCAATGCCGGTACAAATAGTAGCCACATCTGGGCCAATGTATTGCATGGTGTCGTAGATACCAAGGCCAGCAGTTACAGAGCCACCTGGGCTATTGATGTAAAGGAGTACGTCTTTCTTGGAATCTACTGATTCCAAGAAAAGGAGTTGCGCTACAATAATATTGGCAATATGGTCGTCTACGCCAGTGCCTAGAAAAATGATTCGATCCATTATCAATCGAGAGAAGACGTCGATTTCTCTAAAATTCTGTGGACGTTCTTCAATGACTGAGCGGGTCATATTTTCAATATGTGCCGTATATTGGTCAAATGCCGTACCACTAACACCTTGGTTGTGAATGGCATATTTTCTAAATTCTTCCTTGTTGATCATGTCTTGGTTTTTTCTAGGAGACAAAACTAAAAAAGTCCTTTAAAAAAGGACTTTTCAATATAGTTTATAATTCGATTACTTGTCCAAAAGTTCCTTGAATTCATCAATCGATAAATTTTTATCGGTCATCTTTATCTTCTCTTGTATGAAGGCAAGTACTTTTTCATTTTGTACTGACGTCATCAAATTCATGTAATTCTGGCCTTCGTTTCCTTTCAGGTAGTTGTCAACAAACAAATCCATGCTGGATTCCATTTGTGCGCCTAATCCGGAAGAAGCAAATTGCTCACGGATCATTTCCTTCGTTTTCTCAATTACATCTGCATGCTCAGCCTGAATGGAATTTTCTTTGGCAACTTGGTTGGATATTAAAGACCAAGAAAGTTGTTTGGCGTAAATTGGATAATCAGATTCTACCTCAGCTTCGGTAACTTTCCCTTCGTTTGCCTTGATCAACCATTCTTTTAGGAAGGCATCAGGAAGTGATAGGTTTGTTGTGTCAACAATCAATTTCTTTAGCTCTTCTTCTGTAAAGGCCTTAGATTCTTTGTCATAACTACCCTGAAGTGTTTCTTTTACTTTCTCTTCAAAATCCTTTTTAGATTTCACTTGGTCAGGACCGAAGATTTTATCGAAGAATTCTTGGTTGAGTTCAGCCTTCGCTTTTCTGTTGATATTTTTTACCACAAAGCTATAGCCGCCCATTGCAGCCTCACCTTCTTCATCCGAGAATCCAAAGCCCGCAGTCCATTCGTCTTTTTTGATATCCTTGGCATTAAATTCAACTACTGCATCCTTGCTTAAGCCTACAAACTTTCCTGCCAATTTTTTAGAAAGTTTCGCGGTATCAAGAGAAAGAGTTTTTGAAAAATCAGTTTCAGAGGCCTTCAAATCTCCGTAGATAAAATCAGAAGCTTCGGAAACCTCTGGATTAGTGCTCTCTCCATATTGAGACGTGAGGTTTTGAATGGTCTCATCGATCAGTTTTTGATCAACTTTGATGCTGTATTTTGTACCCTTTACCTTCTGGTCAAGTTGCACCTGGATTGACTCTATGAAACCGATTTTATATTCAAAATCGAAATCTTTTTGATTTTTCCAATCAATTGATTCTTCTACTTTTTCAACTGGAAGCGGCTCACCCAAAACCTTAAAAGTTTGTTCTTTCAAGTAGTTGTTAAGTGATTCCCCCAAAATGGTATTTATTTCTTCTACGAGTAGGGATACGCCATACATGCTTTTTACCATGGTTACAGGTGCTTTTCCTGGGCGAAAGCCTCGAATCACAGCCTTTTTGGCGTAGTCTTTAAGTTTAGCATCAACCTTAGGTTGATAATCTGCCTCAATAAGCTTAATTTTAATTGAAGCTTGATTTGCGGTGTGCTTGTCTACTGTAATTTCCAAAGTATGTTCAATTAATTGGTGTTGAATTAAAAACCCCCAATCTCTTTCCTACAGGGTAGGGGAGTGATTGAGGGCTAATAGAGTACGGATAGAGGGACTCGAACCCCCATGCCTCGCGGCGCTAGATCCTAAGTCTAGTGCGTCTACCAATTTCGCCACATCCGCATGTGACCAAAGGGAAAATAAAAACTCTTTTCCAATTGTGGATGCAAAGGTAAAGACATATTCTAATTTACTGCAAGGCATTGAAAAAAAAAATCTAAAAAATATGGAATTCTGTTCCAATACCTGTCAAATTTGAACTCAAATAAAATCGCAAATGATCCAAGCTGATGTAGCGGAAGAGCGGAATGAAATCCTCAAACGATACCGTAGGTTGCTCCGACAAGCAAAGCCTATTTTAAAATCGGGAGATACCAAGCTGATTAAGAAGGCCTTTACGATTTCATTGGAGGCGCACAAAGACATGCGTCGGAAGTCGGGTGAGCCCTATATCTATCATCCGCTCGAGGTAGCGCTGGTTTGTGTGGAGGAGATTGGTTTGGGTACCACTTCCATTATTTCCGCCTTGCTCCACGATGTAGTGGAAGACACCGATCTTGAGTTGGAGGACATTGAGCGCGATTTTGGATACAAGGTCATGACTATTATCGATGGCCTGACCAAAATTTCTGGAGTATTCGAATACGGAAGTTCCCAGCAAGCAGAGAATTTTAGGAAGATGCTGCTCACGCTTTCGGATGATGTTCGCGTGATTTTAATCAAGTTGGCAGATCGACTAAATAACATGCGGACCTTGGGAAGCATGCCCCGCAATAAACAGTTGAAAATTGCATCTGAGACCATGTACTTGTATGCTCCTTTGGCACACCGTCTAGGATTAAATGCAATAAAATCAGAGTTGGAAGATTTGTATTTGAAATACACCGATAGGGAGGCGTATCAGGAAGTGGTTCACAAAATCAATGAATCTAAGAGTTACCGAAATAAATTCATCAAGAGTTTTATTCAGCCAGTAGAGGATGAGTTGTCTCGTCAAGGATTTCGATTTACGATTAAAGGCCGTCCAAAATCAGTTTACTCGATTTTCAATAAAATGAAGACGCAGGGCATTCCCTTTGAGGAGGTCTTTGATTTGTTTGCGATACGCATTATCCTGGACAGCGAACTGGAAAACGAAAAAGCAGACTGCTGGCAGGCCTATTCCATTGTGACGGATTTTTATCGGCCCAACCCGAATAGATTGCGTGATTGGGTGTCCACACCCCGTTCCAATGGCTATGAATCACTACACACCACGGTGATGAGCCAGACAGGGCAGTGGGTAGAGGTTCAAATACGAACCAGTAGAATGGATGAGATTGCAGAGCGGGGATATGCA
>Ga0114975_10003164_pt1 | contig 11056 bp, 21 predicted proteins | sample S_130626_EF_Meta_FD_87031 | JGI IMG/M metagenome (GOLD analysis project Ga0114975, IMG submission 87031) | Freshwater microbial communities from Lake Simoncouche, Canada to study carbon cycling - S_130626_EF_MetaG | ecosystem: Environmental > Aquatic > Freshwater > Lake | place: Lake...
AACCCGTATGTTTATCGGGCACTTCATTCATTTTCTGAAACGCTATCAAATCGGCCTTACCTGTCCAAAACTCGGTAAATTCGGCTTCCTCATGTATGTTGATTTGATTTTTTAAAAAACTTACACGCACAAGTGGAAACTGCTGACCTAATTCGTTACGTTCCTTAATAAAGGCAAGTACGTTAGCGACCACTTTATTGAATTGCCCCGATAAACGCTGTTTGTTGTACGTTTCTGCCGTTACAGCGTCAAGAGATACAAATAACTTGGTTAAACCTGACTGCATTAGCGATTCACGTCTTTTAGGCGTAAGCAGTGTGCCGTTGGTCACCATATAAATATTGATGATGCCTTGGTCGCGTGTCCATCGGATAATCTCCTCAAGGTCCTTGCGTAACATTGGCTCGTTAATGTAATTAAACTTGACCGCCTTAACGCCAATGCTTACAGCCTCCTTCAGCACCTTTTCAAACTTTTTCCTGTCCAATTTGTTATTTGCAATCTTTTCGTAGCCATGTATGCAAAACGGGCAAGCCATATTACAGCCGGCATTTAACTCAACGTCTATCTGTAGTGGGTGGTCAAGTTCCTCTAGGTTAGAGGCTTGTGCCATCATAGTTCTAAATTCTGTCCATTCTTTTAAATCGACATCCGGTGGGCATGCAGATAATAAATGTTGGTTATAAATCTGATGCATCAGTGTCATGGTGTTTTTCGATTAGATTAAATTTGTAAACGGGCTTTTTAACAGAATTAATGTCAGTACGCACTTTAAATGCGTTTTTCTTGAACACGTTGTAGTCAACATGATGATGCGCCCGACCATAGCGATACGCTAAACGTGCCACATCTGGGTGCACTTGCACAATCATTTTGGATTTATTAGCCGTACCCTCTTTAGCATAAAACTCGGCAGTGTTGCCGCCTTTAAGGGCTTGCGTGACCATTTTTTCTTGTAAGAACTGGTTAAACAATATCGTGCACCAGTTATCTTTAAGCACATCCAAAGACAAAATTGTGTCCTCGTTATACCGACCACGCCAACGAAATTTCAAATCATTGCGTATAAAGTTGCACGAATAAATGCGCGTATTAACTATCATAGGATGCTTTTTCTGCCTAGATGGTGCAAAAAAAGTGTAGTTTGGTCCTGACATACCAACATTACTGAATCGTAATGTAAAGTCCTCCATAGCACGCCAAAAGTCAGGCGTTTCGCACTTTACCTTTTCGTTTTTATTAAAGATGCGGAAACTACGTATGTTGTCATCCATTACCCAGTGCCAACCAGAATTGTGGCTAATTGCGTGGTCCCATGCAAAATTGCGTGCAGGTCCTGCGCCTTTGCTTTTCTCATCCCCAAGGTGGTCGCACGTTTCGTATGTGCGTTTGTAATCCATATCAAGCACAAGCAATTTGCGCTTATCAATTACAGAGGCGTAATCATTGTATTGTTGGTCTTCGACAATAACGTAATAGTCCATGCCCATCAAATCCAAGGCTTTCATTGTCATACATGATTCATGACGGCCTTTTGATGGAATATAAATTGGAAATTGTTGTTTAGACATAACGCTTAGATTCGGTTTCTTTTCTAATCTGAAGCGGGTGATATATGTACTTTGCGCTGTTTGAAAAATTCTGTTTAATCAAATGCTTAAAGTTATCAACATCTTGTTCATTTTCAAAATGCACAATTAATGATTTGTAGGGACCAGCGTTTTTATTCTCATACTCGATGGCTTGGTTATATTCCTCAAAGGCATCCGCAGTCTCAGCAACATCAAGCAGACGTGACAAACTGGCCTCATCAAAACCTAATATGCTTAAATCGTAATCAGCATCGCTTAACGATTGCAACTCTAGGCGCAGAATTTCATCATCCCACTTAGCGTTTTGTGCCAGTTTGTTATCAGCAATAACGTAGGCGGCTTTTTGCTCATTTGTAAGGTGTTGCAATTCTATTGTTGGCACAGTCTCTAAACCAAGAACATTAGCCGCCATCACGCGACCATGACCCGCAATAATGCCATTTGCACCATCCAGTAACACGGGATTGGTAAAGCCAAATTCGTTAATGCTTGCGACCAATTGGCCTAGTTGCGTCTCGTCATGCAGGCGGGAATTGTTGGCATACGGCACTAAATCAGCGGTTTTTTTATATTTAATCGCCAGTTTTATCATGTCTTGTCCTTTGGTTTATTTTAAAAATTTCAACTTGTAAACAGTTTGGTTTAACAAAGTTGCAATGCTGTCAATTTCGTTTTGAATCTCGCTATCCTGTGGCATTTCACCTCGATAGTCGCGCACGTAATTGCGCAGGCTTATCAAATACGCCAATGGCTCGGCATCGCCTGTGCGAAACATAGATGGATATGGCTCAATAATGGTTTCATACGCACCTTGGATAGATTCCACAAGTCCGTCAACCAGTTCAGGAATGGCATCATAGTATGCGGCAAGAGCAACGTGTTGAGAGTATGACGTTGTTTTGAAGTGCATTAAATGCGTAAGAGTTGCCGAGTGCAACAGCGTGCTAACAAATGTGCCAATAAGTTGATTGTCCATGAGTGATTCCTCTTTAAAGCCTGATGCGTGGGCGGCTTGTCCAACTTGGATAGCCTTTTGTTTACTGGCAAATGGTCCTTTACTTCCCCAGTACCATCCGTCTGCTTTTTTGCTGATTGGCATACATTACCCCTGTTTTTGATATTGTCTACGCTTGCAAGATTTGACGCAACCGCAATGTGGCTCAACCTTCCACTCAGGGGTTTCGCCCCATTTACGCAGTGTTTTTGCCAGCATTTCGCGCATTAGTTTACACGGCTCGCTTTGCAATAGGCGTTCACGGCAATTAAAACATTTAAACGAATAACCACCATAGAATTGTTTTTTTTCAGCGTAAGCGCAATCCTTACATGCTTTGGTTGTGTTCATACGATGGTAATTTTGTTTGATAAAAAGTGTAAAGCCAAACCTTTTTACGACCCACGCTTTGTTCGTTAGGTATTTGCTCACGGGTCATATATCGTTGCCGAATAAAGTAGCACAAAGCCATACTGATTTGGCTAGACTTTAGGTCGGGTCGTGCTGTGCGTATATCAGTCAATGTCATTGGTCGTTTGGTTAACTCAAAAACATCGCGTACTTTTGTAGCGGCGTTAGACATAAAAAACCCTCATGTATTAGATGAGGGCTATGATATCAGACTTGTAATATCTGTCAAGAGGTTAGAACAGCGACTGCTCTGTTTTTAACCATATCGCCATTGCCAAACCACGTGTTATTTAAACGAGCATCATTTGTGCGTGATGGATGATGATGGTCAAAATACTCGGTAACTGAGTTTAGCAATGCCCATTTGCTATCACCGACCAACTCACTACCTTTGGCCTCGCCTTTAAATAGGTCTAGGATTTTGTTGTATGGGCGGCTTTTTTCTACGATAAAGTCAGGCTGATTTAACTGGTCTGCCGTAAACAATATGCGTTTAATAAAATTATTGGCTTGCTCTGTTGTAATACGTTGACGTTCTAAATGTTTTGCCATTTCCATAAATCCATCAAACGATGCAACTGCCGCACCTAATTTGGATTTAATTAGTTCGTGGTCAAACTTGCGTGCATGTGTAAACGATACGCTGTGCGCATTATTTTGAACTGATAGCGACAGAGTGTTATTACAAACCACACGCACACTGGTAAAACGGGCTGTAGTGGCTAAAGATTTGTCTGCCGAGGTGGACAGTAGCAAAAATCCACCAATACCATCGCCATCGCTTACCTCTGCAAATTTACCAGTTTCGGCTAGTGCCCACAGGCGTTTGCCGCCAAACAATGTGCCGGCAGTATGTAAACGAAAGCCTGATTCCTCTACCAAATCACGGAAAAACTCCAACACCTCTGCGGGTTGCACTATTTGATAGCGGTCTGAAACTATTGATAAAGGCTCAAAATTGTCGCTACGGAACAAAACATTTTGCCGTGTTACTTGAAGTAAATCACCGTCTGCACCATGCGGTTCATAACGAACTGGTGTGGATTCGATGCTCCAATCCATGCCAGCGGCTTTGCGCCATTGCTCAATAGTAGCGTTTTGGTCAAGTTCCTGACCCAAGCCATGCCAAGGTGTGCCGCCTACAAAAGCCATCTCTGTGTAGCCATTTGCGCGGATAGTAAGTTCGTGTGCCATGATAAATTTCCTTTTGAATGATTAACGATTGATGAAAAAACACTGGTTAGGGTGGCTAACACCCTTGGAATCGATGTAGTTTTCGCCACATCCTGACATATATTCAATTAAGAATAATGCACCACCTAATACAAACGCCAAACTGACGAGGGCTTGTGCAACCCAAACTGCAAGTTGTTTAATGAATTTCATAATGAACCATAGTCCTTTTGGTCTGTTTGTTCGTTGTAGCCCTTGGTATAAGCGGCTAATTCCTCTGAATTTAACTTTGTAATCAATTTAGATTGCAACGTATCGCCTTTATAATAATGTGGTGCAAAAGCGCGACCATAATATTTATCGGCTGAACCGCGGTCATAAGCACCGCCATGTCTTGTAAATTCTACTTTCATGCTGTTGCTCCTTCGTGGTGCATTTCGTAATAGGCTTGAGCATCCTCGGCTGTTGATGCTTCCCATTCGCGGCAGATAGCAACTTCAAAACCGTTATTGAAAACGGCTGTCCATGCACCTGAAACTGTGCAATTTAAAACAGAATTGAAGTATTCGGGCTTGAGAAAAACCTCGGTAATTTTGATTTGTTTACGCATGATTGATTCCTTTTTAAATGATTAAGAGTTGGGGGTTTCCCCCCGTTTGATTTTAGTTAATTACGTTGAAGTGAAAATGAATACCGTAGTTAAGAGCATTAATACCAATGAACAGAGGGTAAAAACGGCCATCTGTATGCTGAGTAACGATGTAACGGATAGCACCCAAATGTGGCTGTTCTAAGTTAGGGCTGATTTTTTTAGCAACTGCGGCGTGTGCGTTTGCGGCAGTTTTGTAAGTTTTTACAGGGCTGATTTCGATGTATTTCATGATTCGTTCCTTTAAGATGTTTAATTAAGTATGGCTGTTTGCCATAGAAGTATTATATTAGGATTTGAGCGTTTGTCATACTTTGCAACAAATATTTGCAAATAATTTAAAAAAAATAAATTTAAGTTGAATACCGGAGTTTTCAGAAGCAGAGGCTTTGTCTATGGTTCATAACAAAGACCAACAAATTTTGTTTTTCGTGGTCTTTTGTGGGATTTTGTGGATTATTTGACAATCCTAAATTGAATACAGGGGTTTTCAAATAATGCTCGCGTTAAAACTGGTAATGCCGGTGCGCAATGGGGTTACATGACTTTTTATGGCGAAAAAAAAGGGAGACATCTTTCGACATCCCCCTTGTGAGTAACGAGCACCGTGGCAACTGCGCTCAATTACATTCTGCCTTATTTAAAACGGAATTTCATCATCCATTTCAAATGTTTCTACAGGCTTTGCCTTTGGCGTATCAGTAGTCTCGCCTTTACTGGATAGCATTTCCATTTTTTCGCCAATAATTTTTGTCGTGTAACGGTCAACACCATCCTTGGAGTACTTTTCCGTTTTCATTTTGCCTTCGACATAAACCTTAGAGCCTTTTTTAAGGTACTCACCCGCTATCTCAGCCAGTTTGCCAAAAAACGCCACATTGACCCATTCTGTTACTTCCTTGGCCTCGCCTGACTTGTCTTTGTACTTTTCGCTGATAGCAATACTGAAATTGGTTACTGCCTTGCCATCAGGCATAAAACGCATCTCAGGGTCTTTGCCTAAGTTGCCAATGCCTATAAATTTATTGACTGCCATGATTTATCCTTCGAGTTTGATGATTAATTGATTGACTTCAGACAAGAATTGCAAGGTCTCGGCTTCCATCTCCTTAATAAGACTTTCGTCTCGTCCTGTCCTAATAATCAAAAGTTGATTACGTTTTGGCAGTCGTGGGTCATAGGATACAAAGTCGCACCATTGGCGACCTGTAACCCATAGTTGACATTGGATTTGTTTGTAATAGTCCGTAGGGATTTTATTTTCAAACAAGTAATTAAGGTGCGTGGTCGTATTTGGACACTTGACCTCGATAAGGCCATCTGTACCTACTAAGCGGTCAGGCGATACACCAAGCCATTGGATTGTTGGATGCAACCAAAAGCCTGTTTTATCAATAAAGGTCTCCAAAATGGATTCGTATGCAATACAGGCAAATTGTTCTTGCTCAACGCCCCACTCCATAGCGGCATTGGAATACGATTCACCAGCCGTTTGCGTCAGTCGCTCTGCTACCAATCGCACCTTGTATTTGTAACGCCCTACAGCCTCGCTAGACCCTTTGCCTTTGGACATAACGTCTGCCATATTACTGGCAGTCACATGACCAAGGCGGGCTGTTTTCCACTCGTCTGAACCTTGCTCGATGTTAATGTAAGGTTGCTTATTCATTGTCAGCACCTTCGGTCAGTTGGTTTTTGCGTGCATCCTTAGCGGCTTCCAATTGTTTCATGGTGTCCTGATTGCCACGTGCAGATTTAACTGTTGCAAAGTAAATTTCACGTAGTTGCTCAAGCGATGGCGATGCCATGATTGCGTCAATCATTACCTCAATATCGACAGCCTCCTCCTCGGGCATATCAACAGACGGGACATCCTCTCCTGCATACACATATAACCCAATTCCAAAAGTGGCAATGCACTTGGCTAAACAGCGCATCATTGCGTCTGAAATTTTGCGCGAATCGGGATTTTTGATTGCGTTATTTTTGTTATCCATCACAGGCAAATGCATGTACATGGATTTGCCCATCGCTTCTACTGTGCAAGAAACCATGACTGTTTCGCCAAAATAACTTGGCTCATGAAAACCCCAGTGCGCTGTCGGGTCCTCTTGCAGTAAATAGTCAACTGCCCAAGCCCATGATAGGTATGACAGATTGCCTTTTTTCTCAATGTGCTGATTAACATTGATTGTGCGTAACTCATTGAATGTTTTAGTCATCATGATTCCTTAAAGTTTTTTACATTTTTCTGTAGCCAATATTTTGGCTTTCCAGTCGCAGTGGTTATAAACGGCAGTCCAAATTACTTTGCCAAGTTGTTCATAGCCACTGTCGCCCAAAGCGATTGCCGCCTTGAGGTCGTCATCGTTTATTTCACACTCCAACAGAGTATCCATAAACACATCAAAGTCGTGGGGGTTGCATTCGTGGTCTAGAAAATACTCACGTGCGTTTTGAAATTCGTAGTAGTAGTCTGACGTTGCTTCGTCATTCTCATCTAGCCACTTGTCGTAATCTCTGCCAAAATCTCTCATACTTACTCCCTTTTTTGAACATAGCACCGATTGTGCTGATAGTATTATAAACACAAAAACACAATGTATGACAAATAATTTTCAAATAACAATTCCTTTTCCTCCTAGCGTTAACACGTATTGGGGCTTTCGAGGCTCACATAGGTATCTAACGTCAAAGGCAAAAACCTTCAAAGATATGGTCAACAGCGTTTATTTGCGCAGTGGCTTTGAACCATTAGGCGATGCTCGGTTAAAAGTAACGATTGAACTTTACCCGCCTGACCGCAGAATTCGAGACATAGATAACGTGGTCAAATCCACACTTGATGCCTTGTGCCAATGCGGCATTTTTACCGATGACGGGCAAATTGATGTGTTGCACGTTACCCGTGAAAAAGTAATTAAATGGGGCGCGGCTGTTGTAAGTATTGAAAAAATTGCGGCATAATACATTTGTACAAATTATTGTGCAATCATTCAAAATCACTATAGAATGGTTTGAAACCGGCTAGGTTGGGAGTTGCTACCCAACCGAAAAGTGTACCTCCCACCTGCCGTTGTTTCTTTTTTGGAGGTTTGCGAGGATGCTTAATGCACTATTACAAATTTAACATTGCGGATTATCGTAAGGATACCGGCCATTTATCAACTATTGAACATGGCATTTATCGCCAGTTAATTGATTGGTATTACCTTGATGAACAACCAATTCCAGAGGAAAACCAAGTGGTTATCAGGCGGTTACGTTTGGGTTCTGATGAGGTTAAATTTCTTAAAAATGTATTGTCAGATTTTTTTGTTTTAGGCAAAACAGGATACACACACAAGCGCATTGAAGTAGAGATTAAAGATTACGCTCAGCAAGTAGAAAAAAACAAAAACAATGGAAGGCTAGGCGGTAGGCCAAAGAAAACCCAGTCGGTTATTTTTGGGTTACCAGATGAAAGCCAAAATAACCCTAACCAAGAACCAATAACCATTAACCATAAACCAATTAAAGAAAAGACACAGCGCGGCTCACGCCTCGCCCAAGATTGGTTTTTGCCAAAGCCATGGGGCGAGTGGGCACAAACAGAACGACCCGACCTGAACATCAGGCAAACAGCAGAGCAGTTTAGAGATTACTGGATTGCACAGGCAGGGCAAAAAGGCGTAAAACTTGATTGGGCGGCAACATGGCGCAATTGGGTACGCAACAGTAAGGCGGCAAAACCTAATCCTTACGACATAGTTAGGCTCACAGTTCCTGCGTCAAATGAGCCTGACGCGGCATTAGCCAAAATTAAAGCAGACGAGAAAACAACCAGACCACCAACCCAAGCCGAGCGTGAAATGCTGGCATCTTTAAAAAGGAAATCATGATGAGCAAAGTATTAAAACTGGCCTACTGCGATTACATCGCTACTGTCATACAACATTCGCTGTTAAACAAAGACAGTGAACACTTGCTTGATCAAGTTGGCAAGATTCAATTTGACCTTGGCGAATTTGGAGAGTTTTGCTCAACGACCAAGACCATTGACGTTTTGGACATGCAAGGCAAACAGTACCGCGTCACAGTCCAAGAGTTGTAAATGCCAAGACCCAAACCACCCGAACCACTTATCGGCAGACAAGTACGTATGTCGGACAGGCAATGGATTATTTTTAATCAACTAGGTGGGGCTGAATGGCTACGCATTATGTTGGACAAAAAAGCACCCATGCCAAAACAGTATTACAACGCAATCATTCAACAAAAGGAAACGAATCATGACAGAACAAGACATCAGCCCATTTAAGGCACTGGATTTTATACGCGACAATGCAACAGAATACGCGCAGGCAAAGGCAAACGTGGTTTATATGACTGAGTACCGCAAAACAATTAAAGCGTCTCTTATGGCCTCTTGTAGCGAAAAAACAGAGTCGTCAAAAGAAACATTTGCCTATTCACACCCCGATTACAAAGCGCATTTGCGTGCGTTGGAACAAGCCGTATCCAAATGCGAACGCTTGCGTTGGCTCATGATTGCGGCAGAAGCCAAAATTGAAGTGTGGCGCAGTTTAGAAGCATCAGCAAGAGCAGAAGGTCGAGCAACTACATGACTGACCATAACAAGCGATATTTAAACTTTTACCCTACTGTTACTGAACTAGAGATTTGTTGGTTTATTGGTCGTAAACGACATGAAATCACAAGTAAACAAGGCACAGAGCGCAAACAAGACCCTACGCAAAATGCTTTACAAATGTCCGTCAACGGGGTCATTACTGAATACGCTGTTGCCAAAGTGTTAAACCTAAATTTTGATTTAAACTGCGATTTCAGAAAATTTGGTGCAGATTTAACCTTGCAAGACGGGCGTACGATTGACGTTAAAAGTACATTTACTGAAGGCGGCAATCTGAATGCCGTGAGTTGGTCTGTCGAAAAGCCATGCGACTTTTTTGTCTTAACTGAAATTCGCGCATCTCACGTTCGGATTGTCGGGTCAATTGGGCGCGAGAAGTTCCTGCGACCTGAGAATCTAACAAGTGTTGGTCGTGGTGAGTTTTACTCGGTTCCTCAATCTGCTTTAAAGTCATTTGATGAAAAATACTACAAAGAAACATTATGAGCAAGTCGCATCACTTGGGTGCATTTTGTGCCGATACCTTGGCTATGGAACAACGCCCTGCGAAATCCATCACATCCGCAGATTTGGTGGCAAGCGCGACAATGCCCCTGTCATTGGTTTATGCACAGAACATCATCGCGGTAACACGGGTGTCCATGGGCTTGGGCACAAAGGATTTGAAAAACACTACGGCATTAGCGAACACGAATTGCTAGACCTCACCACGTTTAGCCTATAATTTATTTAGGGGCGAAAGTTAGGTTTGTGGCGTTCCTTTGGGAAATCGCGGCGAAGCACAAACTTGATGAGTAGCCCCGCTTAATTAGGCAAATAACCGCGTGCCTTGTTTATCAATAATCAAAGCCTGTTTGCGCGGAGCAATGCCGGCAACGTTAGGAATGCTAACGTGTGTCCACCTATCAAACTCCCTAATCACTTGGTCATAACCCAAATCAGACGCAATAATTGCCCGCACCACTTCATCAGGGGTCATGCTAGGCACGCGCAAATCAGCCGCGCACCCTAACCTATGTTGGCTTGTGTCTTTACTGCCTACGGCATCGTTTACGGCTTTTGACCGGAACGCAGAGTTGACCATAATCGGCTTACCGCCAAGTAGGGTCTTGAGGTTTTCAAGGAATTCAGCCAATCTTTGAATGTTTGCAAGTTCGGTTTCATTTGGAATGTTCTCCAGTTCGCGATGGTCGGTGTGCGTGAGTTCATCAAGCGTAAAGTGTGGTGTCATTTTTTAACCCTGTCTGCAATTTTTTCCATTGTTCTGCCTCCAAAGTAGAACGACATGACCAACATACCCCACTGCCCAAGCAACTCAACGTATGCTCCGCGTGTCTCATATTCAAATATTGAAGCAATAGCAAAGCCAGAATAGGCCACCAACAGGAATATAAGCGTCATAGGGCGTATATTTTTAGACAGCCAACTGTCACTAGCCATATCCGCTTCGGTGCGTCTGGTGACGTTTTCTTGCTCAATCTCATACAGTTTGGTTTCATTGGCAAGTTTAGCCAATTCGCCATCTTGCGCCATCTTTGTTAATTCAAACTTTGCTTTTGCTTTCGCCTCGGGGTCCGGAATCAACTTGTCGATTAGTTTCGTTC
>Ga0114975_10003165_pt1 | contig 11056 bp, 10 predicted proteins | sample S_130626_EF_Meta_FD_87031 | JGI IMG/M metagenome (GOLD analysis project Ga0114975, IMG submission 87031) | Freshwater microbial communities from Lake Simoncouche, Canada to study carbon cycling - S_130626_EF_MetaG | ecosystem: Environmental > Aquatic > Freshwater > Lake | place: Lake...
ATCTTAGTGATTATAGGTAAATGGGTCTCTTTTACGTAGTTCCTCTAATTTCTTCTTAAATTCTTTTTTTCTTTTTCGGTCAGCAAAATACTTCTTAATCCAATTAATTAACTTCATCATATGTTTTATTTTTTATATATTACGTAATTTCCCATAACCAATAAATCCATTTCCGTATCAAAAAATGTATCGATTGCATCTTTTGGGGTTAGAACCATGGTCTTATCTTTAACATTGAACGATGTGTTCAAAAGTATTGGAAATCCACTATGTTTTTTAAACTCTTCCAATAACTTATACATCATAGAATGTTTGAATACCGTTTGTACTCTTGCGGTTCCATCCACATGTGTCACAGCCTTTAATTTAGACCTGTATTCGGGTTTAACCATTACTACTTGGTTCATGTATGGTATGTCACCATTCATCTCAAAATAGACCTCTTGTTCCTCTTTAATTACCATTGGTGCGAATGGTCTAAACCCTTCTCTTTTCTTAATCACTTTATTAATTCTATCCTTCATGTCGTCTAAGGTTGGGTTTGCCAATATTGATCTATTACCTAAAGCTCTTGACCCAAACTCAATATGACCATGAAACCAACCAACAACTTTACCTTCATTTAATTTTTTTGCAACATACTCCACTAAACCTCTCTCACTAACAAAATTCTTATAGTTTAATCCATGTATTGACTTTTTAATATCATTATAAAGATATTCAGGTCCTAAAAATGGGTTTCTTGTTATTTTACTTCTAATCTTTTTTTCTTTTACAAGATAGTGAACCACAGCACCAATTGCAGAACCCGCGTCCGATGGTGCTGGTGGAATCCATAGACTTTTGAAGTTAGAGTTATTTATGATTTTTCCGTTGGCTGTTCCATTATATGCACAACCTCCACCCAAACATAAATTACTACTATTACTAATAATGGAAACAGTTTTTAATATTTCAAATAAAACCTCTTCATATACTTTTTGTATTGATGCTGCTAAATTTTCATGTATCGTTTCAATTTTCTCTTCAGGTAACCTTTGTTCAATCCCAAGTAGTTCTGGTAATTTTTCATTGAACATAATTTTATCCGACTTATTCCAAACAAACACATCCATATTACATTGTAAACTTGAATTTTTGTATGAAATTAATTTTCTAACTTTATCTAAGTAAATGTTTGGGTCTCCATAAGATGCTAAACCCATCAATTTGTATTCACCTTCATTTGGTCTGAATCCAAGGAATGTGGTCATTGCGGTGTAATATAAACCTAATGAGTGAGGGTATTTAGCCATACTACCATATTCAATTCCACCATAATCACATATTCCTAATGAAAGTGTATCATGTTCACCCACACCGTCAACAGATAAACACATAGCTTTCTCATAATGGGAAGTGTAGTATGAATAATAAAGATGAGCTTCGTGGTGTGTTGAATAAAACACATTTGGTGATAACTCTTTTAATCTTTTATCAATCTCCTTTGCGTTATTCTTTATTTTTAAATAGGACCTTAAAGAATAAAATGGGTTTTTAAACCATTGTGGTTTAATGTTCTGAATTACCCTTTCGTGTTTTAATTTAGGGTCTTCATAGTAACACACAGCTTGTAGATTTTTGTCTGTAATTTTGTAGTTTTTATAGATATAATCTAAAGCCATTACGGGGAATGAACTATCGTGTTTAATCCCTGTAAATTTCTCCTCCTCACAAGCAAATATCAATTGGTTGTCTCTAAATAAAGAAACAGACGAGTCGTGATAAAATGCTGAAATTCCAATTATGTACATTTAAAATTCTTTTATTTTAATTAGTTTGAAATCCAATTTTATTGTAAATAAAGTCGGAAATTATTTTATATCCTAATAAATTAGGATGAAATCCACCTTCATAATATTCTCGTTCACTTGTCCACACTTTTCTACTATTGTATTCCCAAACAGAGATATCGTTTGTTTCTTCATATTCTTTTAATAAGTCGGACACACAATAATTCGGTAAGATAAAACTATCGGGTAACGTGTTTATATTAAAATCAATCTCTTCTTTAAATGTTGGAAAGAATGAATTAAAATAAAAATGTTTTGTACCTTCTAACGCCAATTCCATTTCATTAAAAATACCAACAACATCCGCGTCTTTAATATTACCAAATCTATATGGATATGAAAGCATCACTACAATAATATCACCCTCTTCAAAAAATCCACCATCTCTAACTTCCCAAATATCTTGTAAAATTTGTTTATTACTATACCCACAAACTCCAAAATTAACATACTCACATCCAATTTTATCCGCAACCCATCTCGGCCACGAATTCATAACCCTAAGTTTATTGATAAACCCAACACCCTCGGATATACTCACCCTTTCTTTGTATTTTCTATCGGTTTCCACTCCGTGTCCTGCGGTCCAACTATCTCCAAAACAAATTAATTTCATAGATGTTATAAAATTGTTTTTAATGATTTATTTTCTATTGACATTTGATATAAAATAAGTATAATTTATAAAAAAGTAAAATACTTATTATAAATAACTAAATAAATAGATATGTACGAAAAGATAATTGAAAATTTAACGGTAAATGGTTACCATATTGGTCATTTTAATGAATTTTTTAATGACTTAACTGGTATTAAAGAAGAAGATTTTTTAAAATGGAGTGAGGTTTTTAAAAATACTTCAATAGAAAAAGATAAACACTATTGTTACAGACACAACTATATGGGACAAAATAATCCTGAAAATTATCTGAACTTACCCAATTATGTTGGTCCAACCCCAACCGATGAGGAAAAATTACAAGAAATTCCATATACAAGATCTCAAAATAGGAAAGACTTTGTAAAGAAAGTGATTAGTGGGGGTGGTGATATAAGAACAACACAACAATGGGCTAGATTAAAATTTGAAAATTTTAAATATGATGAGGTAAAAGAAAATGAGGTTCGTGAAATGCATCAATTTTTTGAAGGTGTAGTTAGAGAACACACATCTCTCATATATCCTGAATTAATGGAAAAAAAGGAAACTTTTAGACTTGCAACAGGTTATAGTGTTTATGATGATGGGGATTTTTCGGAGGTTCATTTTGATGGTATTAATCCAGGAAGAGCCTGTGTACTTATCATGTATTTTGCCGACCCAAATACATATCAAGAAGGTGATGGTGGTGAACTTTTCTTAGGTCACAAGATAAAAACAAACACTAAACAAGTTCTTGAATTTGAAGAACCGTTTCAAAAATGTTTACCTGTTTATGGGAATTACGCCATAATGGATTTTACCAAGTATAATGTGGGTCACTCTATAGAAATGGTTAAAAATAACTTTAGAAGATTTGCTTTACAATCTTTTGTAGGACCTTAAAAAAGTGATTAATTAATACCATTTCTAAAAAATTTTACTTATACTTATCATATGAAAATACTAATAACAGGTGGAGCCGGATATTTGGGTTCTGTTATCACGGGCAAACTATTAAATGCCAATCATGAGGTTACTGTACTTGACAAATTAATTTTTAATCAAGTTTCGTTACTATCTCACACATCTAATCCTAAATTTAAATTCATACATGGCGATGTAAGAAATGAAGTCTTGTTGGAAAAACTATGTAACGAATCGGATGTCATAATCCCCTTGGCTGCAATTGTTGGGTTTCCAGCATGCGACGCTGAACCAGAATTAGCTAAACAAATTAACTTTCAACAAATTTTTAACATCGTTAAATTTACAAAAAATAAAAATAAAAAAATATTATATCCAAATACCAATAGTGGTTATGGTATAGGGGTGGGTCAAACTATGTGTACTGAAGAATCCCCATTAAACCCAATTTCAATATATGGTTCAACTAAAGTTGCTGCCGAAAATTATCTTAAATCGAATACTGATGCTATTATATTCAGACTGGCTACGGTTTTTGGCGTTTCTCCTCGCATGAGAACGGACTTATTAGTTAATGATTTTACATTTAAAGCAATCACCGACAAATATATTGTTGTTTTTGAAAAAACATTTAAAAGAAATTTTATTCACATTCAAGATGTTGCAAACGTCTTTCTTTTTATGTTAGAAAATTATGAACAACATAAGGGTGAAGTTTTTAATGTTGGATTAAGTAGTGCAAATTTAAGTAAACAAGCGTTACTTGAAAAGATACAAAGTCATGTTAAGAATTTTGCGGTGTCATATAATGATTACTATGAGGACCCAGATAAACGTGACTACATAGTATCAAATGAAAAAGTTGAATCTACAGGATGGAAACCTGAATGGGATTTAGATATGGGTATAAAAGAATTAATAATGGCATATCAAATGATTGTACCTAAAATGGGTGCCGAATTTAGAAATGGTTTTCCTTTAGGATACGCAAATCAGACATAATATGAGTAATAAATGGGATGAGTTCATAGAAACTCCGTCAAAAAAATTCGGGTACGAAGTACCTATCTTTACACCTTCAATTTATCGAGAATATAGAGGTGAAATCTTTACAACATTTCATAGTGAAGAACATCCAGTAATGAAACATATTCATTATGAAAAATCTGAAATTAGTATTCATGGTAGATTTTCAAAATCTTACAAAGGAGTATTAAGGGGATTACATTATGATAATAAAACTTGGAAGTTAGTTCAGGCAGCCGTTGGTGACATTTATCTAATTGTTTTAGATATGAGACCAAAATCAGATACCTTTGGTGAATGGGAATCCTTTATGATTACCGAGAAAGATAGAAATCAAGTATTGGTACCTCCGGGATTTGCCAATGGTCATTATGCCTTAACCGATTGTATGTTTCATTATAATTTATTTTACAAAGATGGTTATGTGGATGCAAACGAACAAGGTGTTGTTAAATGGAATGACCCTGAATATCAAATGGAATGGCCAACAAATAATCCAATATTACAAAAACGAGACAGATGATAAAAAATTTAGAACAATATCCCATTGTAAATGAGGTTCTTTGGGATAAACATGGTTTAATTGGTTTTGAAAAAACAATTGCCGACCATTGGGAAGCTGGAAGAATAAAAGGTCCAGTACATTTAAGTGGTGGTAACGAAGAAGAATTACTTGAGATTGGTAAAAGAATAAAACCAACTGATTGGGTTTTTAGTACGTGGAGATCACATTATCATGCATTAATTAAAGGAGTACCTTCGGAATGGTTAGAACAAGAAATTTTAGAGGGACGTTCAATAACAATTCTTAGTGAAGAGTATAGATTTTACGCTTCCGCTATCGTTGGTGCAATTATACCGATTGCAACTGGTGTGGCATTAGCAAATAAAAGAGATGGTAAAGATGATGTGGTGTGGTGTTTTATTGGTGACATGGCATTTGAAACTGGTGGTTTCTATGAAATGCACAAATATGCTCAACGTTATAATTTACCGATACGTTTTGTTGTTGAAGATAATGGTGTATCAACAAACACACCAACAGAAGAAACATGGAACGGAATAAAAAGAGAAATACCGAATGACGTTATTTGGTATGAGTATAAAAAAGAATGGCCGCATTACGGAACAGGAAAATGGATTGTATTTTAAATTTTGTTTATGATGTTTGGGATGAAGAAAATAATATACCTAAGCCTAATAGGTTAAAGACCTATAATCACCCCGATGATATTGAGGGTAACACTTGGCGTATTTCAACTGACCCAATGAAAGTTTTTGCTGATGTAAAAATCAACAATAGAAGAATGGAAGATGTTGAAAAATATCCTGAAGAGGTTTTTTTCTATCACGTGTGGAACATCAATTGTTATAATAATAGATTTTTCGCTAATGATATTTTACCTGTTGATTTGGATGTTATTGAAAAGGTAAAAAAACATGATAATCTGTTTTTAATTATAATGAACGAATGTGAATTTGAAAAAAAACAAGCATTAGAAAGGTTAGATAAAATTGTAAAATCTTTAAACCTTGAACCAAAAAAGGTTTGGTACATACATAATGGTGAAAAATTACCTGAACATAAAATGGAACTGAATTCAGAAATTAATGTTCATGCAACTCGTTCAATGGCTACCGCATTAAAAATGAATTTAAACATAGATTTTGTGGAGGATAAAGAACCTGGTTCATTTTTTCTGTGTATGAATCGTTCCCCAAGAATCCATAGGTATGGAATTTTATGTTTATTAAAAAAATATAATATTTTAGACGACACGAATTGGTCTTTAGTGTGTGGTTGGGATTTTAATGATAGAAAATATCTTTTTAAAGAAATTTTCAATTTAGATGATGTTTTAAATTTAAATAACGAAATCGCTTATTTTACATCTCTTGAAATTAAAAAAGGTAACTATGAAATTGAATATGGAGGTTTAGATAATAGAAACGCTCAGGATTTACCAAATGAACCTAAAACTTTTGAAAATTCGTATTTTAACATAACAACCGAAACTAATTTTATTGGTGACGACATTCACATAACTGAAAAATCTTTTAAACCATTTTTCTATTATCAATTTCCTCTTATTTTAGCATCATATCATCACATAAAATATTTCAGAAATGCTTACCCTGGTTTAGATTTCTTTGATGATATTTTAGACCATAGTTATGACGATATTGAAAACGATAGAGATAGATTGATGGCTTTTTTTGAACAGGTTAAGAATATAAATAACAATAAAGATTATTATATTAATTTTTATAAATCAAATAAAGAAAGATTTATAAAGAATCAAGAATATTTGGCCAATTATACAAATCAATATGACCATGATTTCTTCCTAAAATTAAGTCAAACGAAAGTACCATCAAATGTTTATTTGAATTTAGTATACGACACGTGGGATGAGGAAAAACAGGAACCCATCCAAATGAATTGTAGAGATATTTTTTATGAAAGCTTTCTACAGGAAAGAGATTCTTTTGTTAGGTCTTTAGGGTTTCCAGAAGAATATATCAGAAGATTTCCTCTACGTGACGTTGATAAACACCCGAATAAAAAGTTTTTCTTTTTTATAACACACACTCCTGGACAAACATTTATCAGAATTTCAGAAAACAATTCACCAATGTCACAAGAGGTTATTGATTGTCTGAAAAGAAATCCAAATTTTTATGTAATTTTTGGTAATGAACAAGAATATGAACATTATCATTCTTTTAAAGCCTTACATTATTGGTTAAAATTCAAGGAGATTAATGCAAGTCAAATTTACATGGTCAACAACAACATTGATTTACCAAGTTATAAAGAAAAATTAAATAGTGACATAAATGTTTTTGCAACTTCTAAAGTGAGTACTCACATCTACATAGCAATGAGTCATTGTATGCCCAATTTAAAGTACAAAGAAGACAAGGTTGGTAAAATGTTTGTGTGTCATAATAGAAGAGTTAGACCACATAGGTATGGATTGTTGGCACTATTAAAAAAAGAAGGTATTTTAGATGATGTTGATTGGTCATTAGTTAGTGGATATGAGGCATTTAATTTTGAAATAGTAAATTGGTACAGAGACATTTTTGATGTGTGGGATTTAAAGGAATTATTACCAGAAATTCAATATCTTCATAGTGTTGACATGAAAAAATGTATGTATGAAGAAGATAAGGATTGGTTTGATGATAGAGAAAATCCTGATGGTGTTTATTGGGGGGATACATATACTGAACCAACTTATATGGAAACGTATTTTAACATTGTAACTGAATCCGAATATAGTTCTAATACAATACACATTTCTGAAAAATCATTTAAACCTTTTGTGACTTACCAATTTCCTTTAATATTAGCATCACCAAAACATATTAAAGCGGTTAGAAAAAGATATGGGTTTGATTTCTTTGATGATGTTATTGATCACAGTTATGATTTAGAACTTAATCATTCTGATAGGTTAGTTAAATTCGTTAAAGAGATAAAAAGAATACATGAAAATAAAGATTTTTTTATTGAATTTTATAAAAATAATAAAGAAAGATTTATAAAGAATAATTTATTAGCAAAAAAATTAACTCATGATACCGCTGATAAAGACTTTGTTAAAAAATTGTCAGGTCTTTATGATTATGAATTCCAAATTGGTGTTAGAAGAGAGAATGAAGATTTTGAAGATGATTTTTATGAAAAACAATTGCGAAGACATGAAGAAATGAAACTTGAACCTATAAATAAGGAAGAGATTGAAAATAAAAAATTAATTGAGGACATATTAAAAAACACTGTCCCTATAAAAAGAAATTTAATTTAAATGAAAAAAGCATTAATAACAGGTTGTAGTGGTTTAGTTGGTACCCACTTAATAAAAAAATGTATTGACTTAGGTTACGATGTCGTAGGTACCGATTTATATAGAAATGAATTTCTACCTATGGATGGGTGGCGTTTTATTAAAAAAGATTTAACCTCACCAAATAGTGTTGAGGATTTATTTTCTAATAACACATTTGATGTGGTGTTCAATACATTTGGTGTTAAAGGTTCTCCTATGAGGGCTAAAACTAAACCTGTGGATTTCCTTTATCCTTCGTTTAAAATTAACACTGAAATCATCAACCAATGTGCAATGTCTAATACGTGGTTGGTATTTGTAAGTTCAGTCGGTGTATACGCACCAGCTGAAAAATTCGTAGAAAATAGTGTGTGGGAAACTTTGCCAGGTCAAGCCGATTGGTTCCCTTCTTGGAGTAAAAGAATGGGTGAATTATTGTTAGAAGCCTATGGTGTACAATATGGATATAAGAAATGGTCGATTGTTAGACCTGCTAACATATTTGGTGAGTATGATGATTTTAGTGGAAATGGTACCGTGATTGCTTCAACAATTAAAAAGGTTGTTGACTCAAATGGTGAAATTGAGGCATGGGGTGATGGTTCACCAATTCGTGATTTTGTTTATGCTGGTGATGTTGCAAATGGATTGATAAAAATTTATCAAGATGAAGTAAACGATATAGTTAATTTGGGTTCGGGTATTGAAATTACGATTAAAGAAATCGTTAATAAAATAATAGAAATTAGTGGGAAAGAAATTAATGTTAAATGGGATTCCTCAAAACCAAACGGAGATTTAAAAAGACTAATGGACACAACAAAACAAATAAAATATGGTGTTTTACCTGAAATACCATTTGAACAAGCTTTAAAAAATGTATATGAATTCTACACCAATACAACCAAATAATTATTTAGATGAGGGTGCTTATGTTGGTAACATAATGGACTTCATAGATGAAACCGAATATAATGAAATGCTTTCAGTAATAGAAAAAGTAAAAGATTATTCGGTAGTAAATAGGGATACGGAACTTACTTGTCGTTACATGATTAATGGTGAGGGAGATAGTTATGAACATAGAATACCTTTAAGTGAGGTCTCATTAAGAGATGAATATGTAAAAAAAAATAACTTAGTTGTCTTTCAAAAATGGTTTGAATATACAATTCATCAAAAACCTAATGAAATAAACTGTCATAGTTTTTTTGGAAAAACCTGTAATAAAATTTTAGATTATTTTTATCCAGATTATAAAATTAATTATGGTTCAAATGGTAATTTTACATTATATGAAGATGGTCATTTTATTGGTGACCATGTAGATGGGAATAATCCTGGACGAGTATGTGTGATTATTATGTATCTTTCTTCAGAATCAGAATATAATAAGGATGGTGGTGGGGAATTGGTTATTAAAACTAATTCAGATAAAGAATACACAATTAAACCAATTTTAGGTACATTTAGTTTATTAGATTTTTCTGAAAGTGACTTACATCATCAAGTAAATATGGTTAAAAATGGCTTCAAAAGATATGCATTTATTAACTTTTTTAATCTTAAAGAAGGTCAAGAATTTAAACCAAGAAACAAAAATTCTAATAAAATTATATAAGAAATAAATTTAAACAAAAATGAACAAAGACATCAAAATTTTAATTACCGGCGGTTCGGGATTAGTAGGTCAAAATTTAACCGAAAAATTAATCAAAGAAGGTTATACTAATTTAAGGGTGAATCTACATGTAAGAGGTGTTAGAACTGAATACGAAGGAGTTGAATACACTAAACACGATTTAAAAACTTATGAAGGTTGTCAATTGGCAACTAAGGATGTGGGTGTTGTCTTTCATGCTGCGGCATCCACTTCAAATGCCGTTGATACGGTTGTTGATCCTTTGGCCCACGTTACACCGAATGTAGCAATGAATAACTTCTTAATTGACGCCAGTTGGAGAAATAAGGTTCAACATTACATCTTTATCTCTTCTAATACAGTTTATCCACCTAAAGGAGATGAACCTGTTGTTGAGACTGATTTCTTGTTTGATGAACCATATCCTGTATACTTCCCTGTGGGTTGGATGAAGAGATATGCTGAAGTACAATGTGAATTGTATGGTAAATACTTACCTGTTAAAATGAAATGTACAGTTGTTAGACCAGCTAATTTATTTGGTCCTCACGATAAGTACGATTTCAACAAATGTCACGTAACACCTGCGACCATTCGTAAAGTTGCAGATAAAATGGACCCAATACCTGTTTGGGGTGATGGTAGTGAATTAAGAGATTTATTATATGTTAGTGATTTTGTAGATGCTTTACAGATTATTATGGAAAACGAGAAAGAAATGTTTGAAGTGTACAATGTTGGTTCAAATAAAGTATATTCGGTGTTGGAAGTTTTAGATTTGATGAAGACAATTGCACAACACGATGCACCTATTGAATTTATTAGTGGTAAACCATCTATGATACCAACAAGAAAGATTGATTCAAATAAAATTAAAGAGAAGTTAGGTTGGGAAGCTAAAACATCACTTACCGACGGGTTATCTTTAGCTTACAATTGGTATAATGACAACAAGGACGAATTTAATAAATAAAAATGACATTAGAAGAAATTAGAAATTCAGGACTTCATTCAAATTATAGTGTTACACTAGATAATGGTATTATTATAAATTATCCTAGCACATTAGATGGGGGTGGGACTGAACTAATTGAGAGTTATAGAAAAATATTCAAAATATTAGATAAAAAATATAAAAACGCATACGAAT
>Ga0114975_10003166_pt1 | contig 11056 bp, 7 predicted proteins | sample S_130626_EF_Meta_FD_87031 | JGI IMG/M metagenome (GOLD analysis project Ga0114975, IMG submission 87031) | Freshwater microbial communities from Lake Simoncouche, Canada to study carbon cycling - S_130626_EF_MetaG | ecosystem: Environmental > Aquatic > Freshwater > Lake | place: Lake...
ATCGACAAGCGCGCATTTGACAAAATCAAAGGCTATATCGAGTATATAAAATCGCAACCCGATGTTGAGATTATCATCGGCGGCAATTGCGACGATAGCGTAGGTTATTTTGTAGAACCAACAATTGCCGTTACTACCAATCCGAAGTTCCGCACCATGTGTGAAGAGATCTTTGGTCCGGTGCTTACCCTCTATGTTTATGACGATGCACAATGGGCTGAGACCTTGCATCTCATCAACGAGACGAGTGAGTATGCGCTCACAGGAGCCATCCTATCGCACGACCGCTATGCCATTGAACAGGCAACGCGCGTTCTCGAAGGTGCTTGCGGAAACTTATACATCAACGACAAACCAACCGGAGCGGTGGTAGGTCAGCAGCCCTTCGGCGGTGCTCGCGCAAGTGGCACCAACGACAAGGCGGGAAGCTACCTGAATCTGTTGCGTTGGGTTTCACCTCGCACTATTAAGGAGACGTTTGTTTCGCCGGTGGATTACAGGTATCCGTTTCTTGGTTAGAGGCGAGTGGCGAGTGGCGAGTGGTTGCTTCTTTCTTCCTTTAAATGACTCATGATGCGGATTAACCTAATTTCTCTTTTCATGCTTATCGGATTTGCTCTCTCTGCGCAAGTCCCATCGTTAATTCCTTATCAAGCTGTGGCTCGCGACGGTGCTGGAAATGCGTTGGTCAATACTTCGTTGAGTGCGCGGTTTTCGATTCATGATATAACTATAGATGGAGCCATTGTGTGGCAGGAGGTGCAAGAGCTTGCAACAAATTCTGTTGGATTGTTCAGTGCGCAACTCGGCAGCAATGCAGCGCTCGAAGGTGTGAATTGGGCGCAAGGGCTCAAGTTTCTGCAGGTTGAGTTTGATATGGGAAATGGCTACGTGGATTTGGGAACACAACAAATGATGAGTGTTCCATACGCTTTGCACGCAGATGAAGTATCAACGCGTGTAAGTTCTATCGGTGATACGTTGTTTGTTGGTCAGGATCAGTTCGTCATTGTTCCCGGTATTAGTGCGGCCAATACGAACTTCATCACTGGCACCACAGTTCATACTTGCGGTGCTTCAGGCATCCTAAACGCGCAATCTTCATACGGCACGCTAATCGACCAGGAAGGAAATGAATACAAGACCATCGTTATCGGCACACAAGAATGGATGGCTGAGAATTTAAATACAAGTATTTATCGTAATGGTGAGGTTATTCCAACCAACCTCAGCAACAATGCTTGGCAAAATACAACGGAGGGTTCTTGGTCTTACTACGACAACGATGCAACACAAGCATGCCCCAATGGAAAGGTCTACAACTGGTTTGCGTGTGTTGATTCTGCGCAACTATGTCCTGCGGGTTGGCATGTGCCCAGCAATGCCGATTGGACAATCTTGACAGATTATCTCGGCGGATTGAATGTTGCCGGTGCTAAAATGAAAACCGTGGGCAATCTCACTTTAGGCAATGGACTATGGACATCTCCCAATCTAGGCGCCACCAACAGCAGCGGTTTTTCGGGAACACCTGCAGGTTATCGATACATGCTCGGGTACAGTAATTACATTGGTAACGGTGCTTTGTTTTGGAGCTCCACTGAATTTGGATCGGCTCAAGCACAGATGCGATTTCTCAATTACAACTTGTCGAGTGCAGGACAGGATCAATACAACAAACATTATGGATTCTCTGTGCGTTGTGTGAGGGATTAGGCTTTTGGAAATTAAGCCACTTTAGTTTAACACTTGCTGTTGTGGGCTTAGTATGAATAGTTAAGCGTATTTCGTAAAGGCATTTCCTACAATAAATTTTTGGTGCTAAAATCACCAACTTCTAGACCCCGCCAAACGACATGCGGAAGCTTAAATGACAACACAAGAAACAATGAGCGAGGACGATTTTATGCTGCTTTTTTGTTACCTGATTTTCGGATTGACGCTTTGTGTTTTGACCCTTAGAAGTAAAAACCGCTTAAAAACGCTGACTTTAAATTTGATAGTTTCGGGACTGTATAGTGGATTTTTCTTTTACAACTTGACATTTAATAGTTCAGGAGGTTCGGGACTTGTATGGCTCATGTCTTTGCTATTTTTCATTGGAGTACATTGGATCATAAATTTGATAGGGGTAGTCTTAACTTTTTTCCAAAGACAATCAAAGGATTGAGGCATGTCCCTCTCACCGTCATCTGTTATTTGTAATCCGTCATCTTCTATCCCAGATCCCTACGGTTGAAATCGTGGGCTTTGGCACATCAAACGTCCAATTAAAGAACCGCCTTGCCCGTACTTAGTACTCCGTAATTCGTACTTCTCAGTCCCCAGTCCCCGCACCCCACGCATCGTACTCATCCATTATAGCCTTGGCGAGAAGCTCGGCCATTTTACGCGCGCCGGCAGGAGTGAAGTGCGTGTAGTCGGGTCCTGCGTATTGCGGATTGTGATTAACCCAGGCGATCATTGAGTTACGTCCACCCATCACCGAAAACATGTCCCAAAAGGCACAGCCTTCGTCAAATGCGGCTTCCTTCATGCCTTGGTTGAGCTCTTCGAGGTAGGGCCACGTTTGCATTACACCGTTCACACTGGTGCTCATGTCGGATGGCCCAATCACGATAACCGCAGCACCGGGATGCATAGACTTGAAGCGTTGGATGTGCGTGCGGAAGGATGCTCCGTGCTTGCGAGCCGACTCGCGGCCGCTGAGATAAGGCACACTGTTGCCCCCAAACTGAAGAATGAAAAGTCCCGCTTGCAACTCTTTGAAGGCAGGTTGCATCGACCCGGAATTGACACGATAAAATGCACTTCCGTCGTTGCCGCGCAATGCAATGTTGCTCATGCCTACGCCGCTCATACTATTGAGGCTGATGCCATAGATGTCGGGACTTGAAACGGCTTCAAACACAAAGCGAATCCGATTCGTTTGCGGCACCGTATAGCTTCTCGTTGCAATACTGGAAGTAACAGGCAGTGTTTCGGTGGCTACCGGCACATCGTCGGCCAAGACAGTTAGCTGACAAGGATGAGTGCTATTACCAAAAAACAAAACGGCTTCCTGAAACTGTTTGCAACGTGCAGTCGCCATCGAAGACGGTCGGAACTCGATGTAAGCTTCTGTTATTCCTGAGCTATCGGCGGCTGATTTCACGGGAGTGAAGCGCGTAAAAGCGCACATAGGGCCGTAGTTCTGATGTCCGCATTTGCCGTCGTCATAGCCATAAGATGTATAGCGTTTCCAGTTGCTGCTTTGCGTAAGTATAACAGAGCTAGGAGGCGCCACCGGCAGTGGACAAATAAGCCCGCAGCCCGAACCACCGAAGCGCGACTGCAGTTTGTCGCGCACGATGTTGGTCATGCGATCGCCTTCAATCTGTGAGTCGCCGTAATGAAACACATGCACCTTGCTTCCATTTGAGGCGTTGCTCAACGCTTCAAAAAAAGGAAAGAAGGAAGCAGAGTTAGCTTCGGCAAACTGAAGCGATGCGATTGTTTCTGTTCGTTGAACGGAACGTGACGTATCCATAGTTGCTGTTCCTGTCGAATCGAGCATAGCCAAATGTGCATCTATGTCGGTCACCGCAGGTATAGCTGCTGAGTCGGGTTGCTCGTTCCAACTTTTAAATCGGAACGTATGACCTGCAATCTGTAATCCATCCGTTGGAAATACCATTGCAATGCACGCGCATGCCACGGCAACGGCAGCTAGAAAAAGCAAAGTCTGATGCGGGCGAATAACCTTCATGGGCAATGAAACTCCGGGGCGCGAAGTAACGCTGAATTATTCAATGACCTTGAATTCGGTGCGTCTGTTTTTTGCTCTGCCAGCGTCGGTGTCGTTCGTAGCAATCGGCAACGTTTCACCATAGCCTTTGGCCGTGAGTCGGGTCGTGGCTATTCCTTTTTTGATCAGGTAGTCGACCACGCTTTGAGCACGGTTGTTCGACAATGTAAGGTTGGCTTCGTCGGAACCAACATTGTCTGTATGTCCGCCAATCTCAATCTTCTTTTCGGGATTGCCTTTGAGAAGAGATACTAACCGATCGAGTTCTATCATCGACTCCGGCTTCAGCTCCCACTTGTTGGTTTCAAAAAACACGTTGTTGAGCACAATGGTGGCACCCGGGCGAAGCTTCTGCAACTGCACATCCAAGCGGTAGGGTTCATAACCGTTGAAGTTTTTCAACGAGAAGTTTTCGGAATGAAAGAGGTAGCCTTCCTTGCTAACGTTGAGCGCATAGTCCTTTCCTGCAGGCAAGCAAAGCAGGTAGTCGCCGGTTCCTTTGTTACTGTATGCTTCGGTTACGGTTTTGCCGGTTTCCAGGTCGATGAGCTCAATGCGAGCTTCTAGTTTTTTGTAGCTCAGTTTATCGCTTATGATACCGGCTACATACGTCACGAGTGACGGTTGTACGCGCGTTGGTAGATTGAACTGATATAAATCGAGCCCGCCCTGACCACCGAATCGATCGCTCGCAAACAGCGCGATTTGTCCGCGTGCGGTTACCTGAATGGAGTTCTCGTCTTTGTGTGTGTTGATGGGGTATCCCAGGTTTACGGGGGCATCCCATTCACCGCTAGGTAGCAATCGACTCATAAAAATGTCGAGCCCGCCCATTCCTGAGTGACCATTGCTGCTGAAGTAGAGGGTATGACCATCGGGGTGAATCATCACACTCTCTTCTTCGAAAACGGTATTGATTCGTCCGGGAACCTTCACAGGCACGGCCCACTGTCCGTCTTCCCGCAGGTAGCTGTAATAGATGTCTTGCTCTTTAATGCCTGCTGCTGTTCGCTTACCCCGCACGAAGTACAACGTGCGCCCGTTCGCGGCAAAGCTCGGCTGACTTTCCCATGTGTTGCTGTTAACGGTGTTGCCCATGTTTTCAGCAGCCGTCCAACCGGTGGCGGTTCTCATGGAGTAGAAGAGATCGCAGCTGCCGAGACCCTGGCGTGTGCCTCCCCAAGTGCCATCTGCCGCTTCACATGCAGTGAAGATGAGCATTTGCCCGTCGGCGCTGAGCGTGGGTGCTCCTTCGTTTTTGTTGGTGTTGATTTCGAGCACGGGTTTCGCATCGCCCCATTGCTCTGCACCGCGCTTGCTTAAATAGAAGTCTTCCTGTTTGCGACCTTGTATTTGTGGATCATCGATAAGGCGCGTAAACAAGAGCGTCTGTTCGTCGGCAGTAATGCAAGGGTAGTATTCATTGTCTTTGGTGTTCACGCCGGGACCCAGATTAATAGGTTCAAAAGGAACGGGGTGTTGAAGAGCGCTCTTCGCGAATATGCAGCTACTAAGAATAAGCTGCGCGCGCTTCTCTTGCTTAACGTCGTTTTTCGGCAAGGGAATAAATTTCGAAATAGCTTTCTCCGCTTCATCGTACGTGCCTTGAGCGAAGTAACATTCTGCCAGCATCATCCACGCAGCAGGGTAGAAGGATGGGTCAATGGCAATGGCTTTTTTCAAGGGCTCAATTGATTTCTCGGTCTCGCCTGTTTCATCGTACAACTGCGCCAGCATGAGTTGAGCTTCTATGAATTCGGGCTTTTCCTTTACCAATGTTTCCATGGTAGTGATAGCCTTTTCATAATCGAACGCATCGTATGCTGCCAAAGCCTCTTCGAAAGTCTTGATGGCTTTTTTATCCTTGATGGTGTACGTGCGATTGGGCTGAGCCACCAGCTGAAGAGCCGGCAGCAAGAAAAGTAGAAGGAGTAGTTTTTTCATGTCCTGCGTGTTTTGCAACAATTGGGCCTCAAGGTAATCCAGTCGTTTGCTGCTGGGAATTATGCAACGATGAGTTATGAATTCGCGGGGTTGATAAGTATGGTAGGAGTATTCGATCTCCTTCTCATTCTTTACCAAGAAAAAAAGGCGAAGAGTCTATACTCTCCGCCTTCGGTATTGTAGTGTTGGATATCTAATTAATCCAATTAGTTGGAACGTTTAAAAAACGAGCTCCAGCTCTTTTTCTTCGGCGGGTTATCGCCAGCGCTGCTGCTGTTGCCAGATGCTGCGGAACTCGGGCTTTCGCTTCTAACGTTGCTGGTGCGTTGGTCGCTCTTCGGACGATTGTCGTTGCTTCGCGAATGTTGTCCTCTGTGGTTGTTGGGCTTTCGGCCACCGCCGCCACCCTGTCTGGGCGCTCCATGACGTTGACCCTGGCCTTGACGCTGACCTCGACCACTGTGTTCCGGAGGTGCAGGCACTCCCTTGGTAATGTCGAACGAAGGCTTCGGTAACTGACCTCTGTCTTCTCCTTGCGGAATAATCAAGCCTGTAAGCTTCTGAATGTCCTTGATGTAAGACACTTCCTCTGCTTCGCAAAACGAGATGGCTATACCCGAAGCTCCTGCGCGTCCTGTGCGACCAATGCGGTGCACGTAGGTTTCCGCAACGTTCGGTATTTCATAGTTTATTACGTGTGTGAGGTCGTCCACATCAATACCGCGAGCAGCAATGTCGGTAGCTACCAGTACACGAGTCGCTTTGTTCTTGAAGTTTTTCAGAGCCAACTGACGCGCATTCTGAGACTTGTTGCCGTGAATGGCCTCAGCTGTAATACCCTTGCTCTGCAGGTCTTTCACAACCTTGTTGGCTCCGTGCTTGGTGCGCGTAAACACCAATGCGCGTTCGATCGTATGGTCGCTAAGGACATGCAACAGCATCGTTTTCTTGTCTGCCTTATCGAGGTAGTAAATCGATTGGTTAATCTTCTCGGCTGTAGTAGCGGGTGGAGTTACTTCCACCTTCAACGGGTTGGTGAGAATGGTAGAACTCAGTCTCTGAATTTCAGGAGGCATCGTTGCGCTGAAGAAAAGCGACTGACGCTTTTGAGGAAGCTTGGCAATCACCTTTTTTACATCGTGAATGAAGCCCATGTCGAGCATGCGGTCGGCTTCGTCCAGAATGAAAATCTCCAGGTGTTTCAGATCCACAAAGCCTTGGTTCATCAGGTCGAGCAAACGACCGGGTGTAGCAATGAGGACGTCCACACCGCGCTTAAGTGCCTGCGTCTGTGGAAACTGTCCCACGCCTCCGAAGATGACGAGGTTTTGCAGTTTCGTGAAATTGCCATAGGCCTTGAAGCTCTCTTCAATTTGAATGGCCAATTCCCGGGTAGGAGTGAGCACCAGCGCTTGAATGACACGTTTGCCATTTTGCGGTTGTTGCTTTTGATGTAACAGTTGGATAACAGGAAGCGCGAAGGCTGCCGTTTTACCGGTACCTGTTTGCGCACAGCCCAGCAAGTCGCGTCCGTTGAGTACAATCGGAATAGCTTGCTCCTGTATGGGCGTGGGTTTTTCGTAGCCTTCTTTTTGCAAGGCTTTTAGTATGGGCTCAATGAGACCCAATGATTCAAAATTCATTAGAATAAAATGTATAAATATGTTCGCGAAATGATCCGAACAATCAGGTGACGGAAATGGTCCCCTCGGGACACGCCTGATAAGCGTAAATCAACTTCGCGACGAATATACGGCTACATGCAGCATGATGCATCACAATAATTGCCCAAACTACTCACCTACAAGCTCAATGCGCTCTATTGTATTGCCGATTTCGATTTGATCGACCACATTCATCCCTTGTGTTACATGAGCGAAAATCGTGTAACGTCCTTCCAGATGCGGAGTAGGCATGTGGGTGATGAACCATTGACAGCTCTCAGTATCGGGCCCCGACGATGCAAGGCCTACAGAACCGGTGCTGTAGTCGTGGAGGCGAAACTCAGAGCGCAACGTGTAATCTGTGCCGCCCATACCGTCACCACGTGGACATCCACCTTGCACGACGAAGTTGGGCACTACGCGGTGAAACGATTTGCCATTGTAGAAGCCATCGCGGCATAGTTGTACAAATGAGGCAACGCTACCTGGAGCGTCTTCCACATGCAGTTCAATTTCGACGATGCCTTTGTTGGTGTGAATTGCAGCGCGTTGGCGGCGTGGAATTGAACGCACTAAGTTCCAGTCGATCGGATGGTTGAACGCAACCTTTATTTCTTCTCGTGGCGTAATGTTCCATGTGTTGAGCGTCTTGATGATTTCGTTTGCGGTTTCTACTTCTTTTGGAAGCTTCAGCTTGTCTAGTGCATCAAGCAGAACCCTGTTCAATTCAGCAACCTCATCCTGCGGGGGATTGGCAGAATAGATCTTTCTCAACTCGGCAGCACACAACGCAGTGATGCCAATATCACCCCGATTTAGCAACCTCAGCATGGCCCGGGTAAACTGAATCTCAGCAAGGAAATTGGGCTGATTGTGTGACTCAATGAAAGCCTCTGTATAGGCATTGGCCTGGAGTAAATCTGAGTTATTCAAAGCACGTTCAAGACACAAGGACGCACTTCTACCGGTAATTCCCAATAGACGAATGCAAGCCAAACGGTCATAGGGAGTCAGGTTATCATCAATGGTCTGCAGCCATTTCTCGACATTCAGCGAGTCACCATGTTGATGGAGCAGGCGCGCGCAAGCAGCTTGAATAGGAATGGAGCTTGAAGCTGTTCGAGTTTTGATTTCTAGGATTTCGTCCGGCGTTAGTTGCTTGTTCTGCAGAGCAAAGCAGGCCTCCTCTGCAACGGCATTTCTTTCGTCTTCGAGCAACGGGATGATCGCCGAGGCCGGAACACCGGTATGTTTTCCAGCGGCACGGCAAGTGGCAATGGTCCATTCACGCGAAGGTTGCGATGACTGAAGGCATTTGATGATGAAATTGGCTGCTGCACTAGTCGCCGATCGTCCGGCCACAGCCATTGAAGCCGTCAGTGTGGTGGTGTCTTTTTCGATTTCAATAGCTTGAATGAAACGAGCAGACTGAATAGTGTCGTTGAACCATTCACCGCGATACCGCGACATTGCAAAGGCAATTATGCGGCGGTTAATAATCGGCTGAGTAGGGAAAGCAAAAGCAAGTTTATTGATGAGTCGTGTATCGGACCAGCCATTTGTATGCATCCAGAATGCTGCCTTCGCAATAGCATGAACTCCAATAGAATCGGTTCTTTCGTAATTGAAAAGCGCATTGGCTGCATCTTCTACAAATTCAGGAGCAGTTGATGAGGCATGCAATCCGCCCGCGATTTTCCCAAGCGCTTCAGCCATGGCAATTACGGCGGCCGAATTTCCCTCATAAGTCAATTGAAGGGAAAGAGGTTGTATGGAGCTCGGGTGAAGTGTTTGTCCCAATGCATAGGCTGAAGCAGCGCGCACTTCTGCTACCGGATCCAGGAGAGTCTTGTGTAGCGCATCGATTGCCTTTGGGTCGCGTATACTCGCCAAAGCATACGCTGCTTCAATTCGGAGAATGGGCTGCTTGTGAGAGAGGTAGGAGAGTACCGAATCGGTAGATCGTTGATCACAGAAATCGGCAATCTTGACCAATTCCGGATCCAAGAATTTATTATAGGAGGTCGATTTGTTGCATTGAGTGATGCCAAATGCAATTAGTAACATTAAGCCGAAGAAAGCAGGAGTATTGAAATAGGGTAGTTTCATGGATCGCAAAAATAGAAAAGCATAAAAGGTCAATTCTTTCTTTGCTTCAGGAAGCTCCTATGGAATTAATTTGAGCTGCTATTGTCTGAAAGAGGAAAATTCAAAGCGATGAAAAATCGCAAGAAAACTTAGGCGTTTGTGATTGGCACAGACACCTCGAGTCGGAAGAAGCCGAAATGATCATCGATGGAGTCAATATCAAATTTAACTTGGTTTTCGGCGCGTTTCACGATGGTTACCAGCCCCAAACCTGCACCACCCTGACTGCTGTATTCTTCATTGCAAAGAATTTCGATGTACAATTTACGCAAAGCAGTTTCATCCATATTCACCAACTGCTGCATGCGCGATTGCAGTGGCTCAACCATCTCGGATAGAATAAGGTTTCCGGAATAAAGCATGTATTCTGTTCCTCTTTTGGCTACTATCAAAAAAGAATTCATGTGACCTTTGCTATCGCGGGCACCGTGTATCGAAATATTTTGAAGTAATTCGATGAGTAAGCCACACACCCGTTTCATGGTTGAACGCTTATCGCCACTTTCCAATACACCGCTTTCGATGAGCTTCAGTGTGTTTTCAACTTTAGCTGTATCAAAATCACCGAAGTGCGAGAAAAGAAGCGTAGCATTATCACCGGCAGAAACAACCCTCGTAACCAAGTCGTGGTAAATAGCTTTGAGCGCATCCAGTTTTTGACCTGTTATAGACGTCATACCGATAGACGGAGGAGGTTGATTGGGGTTAGCTTTGCGTTCGCTCATCGGTAAAGACTCAAGGTTGGTCTACAAAAGTAAACAAAACCTAGATGAATCCCAAAAAATATCCGATAAGATTCTAGCGCAAGATACATGTTCAATTTGGTTAACCTTCCATTTTTAGTGAAATGGAAAGTGGCTTTTATGAACATTGATTTTCCTCCGAACTATGATTTAATCACTTGAACGAAAGGGTGTTTACGTCAAGTCATAACCTGTGATTCGTTGATATCTCGAGCATCCTATTGGGTTGTGCATGTATTAAGTAAGTGCTGATTTAGGCGTTTGGGCCGGCAAAAGGGCTCTCCAAGAATTTTTATGGTTGTAAATCCATTACAATCTGCCGTGCATCCTTTGCGACATCAATCACGTAAAACCGTTTAAAAATGCACACCATGAACACATTGCCTGAAGTTAAAAAGTATGTAGACAGCTTTGCACGTCCGGAGGGATTTAACAACTACGCTTGGGATGTAACCAAAAAGCTTGCTTTGGAGGCTTGGGAGAGTTACCTCGAAAAAAGGCCATTCCGCCGCCAGATCAATTACATGTGCAAGGAGTTCTACGCCATGATTCGCCGTCCGGAGGATGGGGAGTATATCCTGCCGAGGAATAGTTTCCGAATGCTGGGCAACGTTTGAGTGGCGAATGGCGAATAATGAGGTGAGTTATGCTAACTCGAATAGATGAAAAGCAATAGGTTGATTTGGGAAAAACCACCCGAATATCGAGGAACACCCCAACCGTACTTAGTGCCTAGTAATTACTACTTCGCCCCAGCAATCCGTCATCTG
>Ga0114975_10003167_pt1 | contig 11055 bp, 14 predicted proteins | sample S_130626_EF_Meta_FD_87031 | JGI IMG/M metagenome (GOLD analysis project Ga0114975, IMG submission 87031) | Freshwater microbial communities from Lake Simoncouche, Canada to study carbon cycling - S_130626_EF_MetaG | ecosystem: Environmental > Aquatic > Freshwater > Lake | place: Lake...
GTGCATTTGCAAAGATAAACTTGCTCCTGGTTTGACTTGGATACGCTTCACTTTGAAGTGCTCGCCCTCATCAACGCTATCATACCAACCCCAAGGGCGAAATACTTTACGGTGCAAGTTTTTCTCTTCCCTTCTTTTTTGATCTAACTGAGCCACAATATCTTTTACATCTTGACTTTTAGATCGATCAGCTACCAATACTGCATCAGCAGTTTCTACAACTATCAGGTCTTGTACGCCCACTGCGCTTACTAGGCGACTACTAGAGTGAATCAAGGAATCATGCACGTCATTTAATAGCACGTCGCCAGTGGCAACATTACCATTAGCATCTGCCTTACCAATTTGCCATACTGCATCCCACGCACCAAGATCACTCCACCCAGCATCTAACTTAACCATTTTGATGGGAAACTGCGTGCCGGGACATTTTTCTATTACGGCGTAATCAATTGACTCTGCAGGGATATCTGCAAAACTCTCTTTTTCAGGACGAATGAAGAGAGTACCGCTAGCGCCATCTTGTTGCCTATTTTGCCAAGCTTTTTCAGTTGCACTCAAAATATCAGGTCGAAAATTACCCAAGGCAGAGAGCCACACGCTAGCTTTTAAAACAAATATGCCGCTATTCCAAAAATAATTACCTTGCTCTAAATAGTGCATCGCTGTTTTTGCGTCGGGCTTTTCTACAAAACACTCAACATCATTTGGCTCATTAGGATAATTGCTTTGCCTCGATTGAATATAGCCATAACCTGTTTGAGCGGAATCGGGCTGAATTCCTAAAATTGTAATTGCCCCCAATTGAGCGGCGACAAGACTCTCTTGCAAGGCTGCGCTAAATGCATCAAGATTAATAATTGCTTGATCGGCAGGGGTAACGAGCAAAATAGGATCATCTGCTTTATCAACTGCAAAAAGCGCTGCTAAAGTCAATGCCGGTGCGGTATTCTTACCAAATGGTTCAAGCAAGATCGTTGACTTCACGTTAGATAACTCACGAAGTTGATCTAATGCCAAAAAACGGTGCTCTTCGTTAGCGACTACTACTGTACTGCCAAGTGTAGTTTGATTACCCCCAACTGAATTGACACGCAAAACCGCCTGTTGAAACAAGCTTTGATTTGAGTTGTTAGTATCGCCAGGATTTAAAATCCAGAATTGCTTGGGAAAGTTTGCTCTCGAAAGAGGCCACAAGCGAGTTCCTGAGCCGCCGCAGAGAATAACTGGAATAACTGTGGCCATATTTAACAGTGAATGAATAGTAAATGAGTTTTTGGACTTTTTAAGGTATTGTGTCTTTTCATAAAAAGCATTTAAAAATATGCCTTAAATATAATCACTTTCGTATGTAATAATAGCAGATATAGCTCTAATTAATTATTAATTACCGTGAAAAAAACAACTGCTTTAATTCCTCCCGCAGAACAAAAAATCAATCAACTCACCATTGTTATTCACATTTACAATAATCAAAAGTTACTCGACTTACAAATTGAATCTTGGGACAAGTGGGGGGCCATTTCAAACCTAGAATTAATTTTCATAGACGATGGTTCAAGACCAGCTCTTCATTTGTCAAATATTCCAATTTGGGTAAGAAAAATACGAATACTTGAAGACATTCCTTGGAATCAGCCCGGTGCAAAAAATTTAGGCGCACATTTAGCATCAAGCCCTTGGTTAATTTTTTTTGACGCTGATCAATTTATTGATAAGAATGGAATCATCAAACTCATTGCTTTATTACCCAAGTTAGATAAAAAAGCAATATATCGATTCCCCAGAATTTGCTCTATAACCAATCAAAAATTAGATATCCATCAAAATTCCCAACTAATTTCTAGACAAGAATACATAAATTTTGGGGGGTACGATGAAGATTTTTCTGGCAACTATGGTCATGAGGATGCATATCTTGAACGACTTTGGAAATTTCAAGGCGGTAGGATTGCTGTCCTGGACGAGCCAAGCTTAATTGATCTGTCAGAACTAAGAACAACAGGGCTAAATCGAAACGATCGAATTAATGAGTTACTTCGAAGAAGAAAAATGCGTTTTTGGCATCTTCTTCAAAATCCAGTTGGGAAATACCTCCTAAGCAACCAACTGATCATTAAGAGTCTTATCAAATTCCGAATCATCTCAGATGGTCGACCCTCTAAAAAAATTAACTTTAACTGGCAAGAAATTTAATGCGTATCAATCATAACCAAATTGCCTTGTTCAGTTTAACAATCTTTCCGATTTTTACTTTAATTGTGAGAGGGTGGACAAGTTCAATTTTATTTTTTTACTTGCTGGTTTCTGTTGTTTACTTAATAAAAAATAAATTATTATCTCTTTCAGCTTTCAGGGAAAAATTTTATAGCGAAAATCCTCGCTTACTACTCATCGCAATCCCATTTGCTATGCCAGTGATTGGCATATTGATTACCAGTGTAGGAAAGCATGTTTTTGCATGGCATGACCTTGATGGCCCTTCTCGATATCTCTTCGCGACCATCTTTCTTTTATTCCTCATGTTTCATAGACCAGACATAAAAAAATATCTAATTCTATCTATTACCTTAATGCCAGTGATTACAACTGTATTGATAAGCTCTGTTTATAACGAGGGATGGTCCTTATCCTCAAGGCTAACGGTCTATTTTATCGACCCCATCACTTTTGGTTCATTGTGCCTATCATTTGGATTGCTTTCCCTTGCATTAGCATGTCAGCACTTAAGAAACAACTTAGTATTTTTATGGTGTTGCTTATCAGCATGCTGCGGATTTTATTTATCCTTGGCCTCTGAAAGCAGGACTGGATGGCTTTCCATTCCGTTTGCTTTGTTTCTAATTCTAGTTTATGGATTTAGGATTAGCTTTATTAAAACCACAATTTTGAGCCTAATTATCACCGCCTTAGCCACCCTGACACTGTATCAAACTTCTGATATTGTCCACAATAAAATGAATCAGTCCATACAAGACGTGAGATCGTATCAATGGGCCGGAGGGGAATTAAACAGCACATCAATAGGTGATCGCATTTCCTTCGCTCGAATTGGTTGGAGTCTGATGATGCAAAGACCCCTTACTGGGTGGGCTAACTTAGACCCCACCCCTCATCTTGAAAATAGTGAATTCTCTAAATTCGCAAATGCGACTACTAGGTTAGGTGTTTGGGGCGGCGGGTTTCATAATGAATTTATAAATAATGGCGCTAAATATGGAATCATTGGTTTTGTATTCACTATAGCGTTACTGTTAGGTCCTGGCATATTCTTTTTCCAAATTCTGAGAACCCAACGCAATAACCGATTTGCCTTACTTGGAGTTATTTTTGTAGTTGCGCAAGGAATTAGCTGCTTAAGTTATCAGGTTCTTGACTTCAAATTTACATCTTCATTATATGCGCTGATGATAGTAAGCTTAGCTTATCTAGCTTTGTCTGAATTGAAATTAAATTTTTTAAATGGGATTATCAAAAACCCTCCTAAATCATAAAGCCATCTAAATTCTCATGATAGATAAGTCTCTGACTTATTGGGATATACCTCACCATTCATATTGCTATACATTGCTCCTGCTAATACCAATAGGAACGAATCAACCAATATCAGGGAAAAGGCATAACGATAGTGACTGATGTTAGCTAGCACCACAATCAAGGTTAGAGCAGCGGGCGAATGCAGGCATCTTAAAATAAACATTGCCTGAAATTACCTCCCAAGCCTGAGACATATGGCTTTTGTGCAAGGCAAAAACCAATAATCCCCTAGCGCCAAGAGAAGCTGTCAAGCACTCATCAATGCCAATAAATTTTCCAAGGAACTTGGCTGCAACAAACAGTAGGTGCCTATAAAGGCTCCTGAGACCGATCTCAAAATATTTTTAAAGAGGAAATAAAAAAGACTGCTGGCTTACACCAAACAGTCTTTTGATTAACCTAGAACAAAGTGCCTGGCTCTAGGAAAAAATGACGCTTAAGCTTTCTTGGCCCAAGCACTGCAATGGCCTTTAGCAGCTACCTGCTTACCAGCGAACAAAGAGCAGCCACCTGCGGCAGAATCTGCTTTGCCTTGGTAGAGAGCGCAATTATTACAATACTTGCCAGCAACTTTAGAGACTGCAACATACTGCAGGGCCTTGGCTTGAGGATCAGTTTCAGCAACCATTGCTTGAGCTTGAACATTACCGTTCAATACCAAGGTGCAAGCACCAGCAGCAGACAAAATCATAAATTGGCGACGACTATTTTTCATGGATTCTCCAAAAATAAAACAATAAATGTTAAGCGAGCAATATGCCTATAAAAGCTTAATGCGATCATAGTGGAGATCGCTTTAAGAGGTAGGGTGATCTATAAGTATATGATTTATATGGAAATATAGTTGAGAATTATTCTCACTAGAAAATATTGTAACGAAAGTGAGAAGTCTGTCGAGAATTAGGCCCTCGTTTGATTGGGTGGCACAATAAAACGAGATGACCCTAGAGCAAATCCTCTAGGTTTTTGATTACCGCTTTTCTAACAACGATAAAAACTCACGACGCAAATTTGGATCCTTTAAAAATGCCCCGCGCATCACGCTGTTGACCATTTTTGAATCCTGATCTTTCACGCCGCGCCACTGCATACAAAAGTGATCAGCCTCCATAACGATAGCTACGCCAGTCGGATTCATTTTTCTCTCAAACATATCGGCTAATTCAACAACTGCCTCTTCCTGAATTTGTGGCCTACACATGACCCACTCAGTTAATCTAGCGTATTTAGATAAACCAATCAGCGCAGACTCCTTGCTTGGCAGAACGCCAATCCAAATACGCCCCATGATTGGACAAAGATGATGAGAACAAGCGCTCCTCACGGCAATGGGTCCAATAATCATAAGCTCATTCAAACGACTCACATTAGGGAACTTAGTTAAGCTTGGTTGATCGACATAGCGGCCATTAAAGACTTCTTGCACATACATCTTGGCAACACGCCGACTAGTACCTCTAGTGTTGTGATCACTTTGCGTATCAATCACTAAGCTTTCAAGTACCGCCTGCAGCTTCTCAGCGACTTCATCAACTAGCCCCTCTAACTCACCAGGCTTGATAAATGCTGCGATATTGTCGTTCGCATGAAAGCGCGCCTTCTGCGCTTCGATCCGACGACGAATCACTACCGATAAAGGCAAGCCGACATCTTCTTTGCTGGTTGTGACCTTCTTAGTAGTTACTGTTTTAGCAGTCACTTTCTTTGCAGTCACTTTCTTAGCGGGCATGTTTTTAGTGGGCATATTGAAAAATTTGTCTTTGTAGTTTATGAATGATTAAATCATTTTGATCGTTGAAATTTAAATCTGACAAAAGATCGCGATGACGCAAATGAGGCCAGCTACCCAAACAATCGTTCTAGTCGTTGGCCAATTGGCGAGGTAGCAAATCAGAAAAGCAATACGGGCTATTACAAATCCTATTGCCAATAGATCAATTGTGGCTTGGGGTACATTATTGATGCTGGCGATAATCACTGCCGCAAAAAAGAGTGGAAGCGATTCAAAAAGATTGGCTTGTGCGGCATTTGCTCTAGCTCTAAATCCTGTCTGCTGGGCAAGCCAATGCCTTGGCATACTGTTGTCAAAATTCTCAAATCCTTTTTTAGCGATGCCAGCAGCAACATATGGAAATAACCCCATAAACAGTAGGCATGCATAAGCAATAGTCATGATGACTCCTTAGCGGTTTTTTTAGAGCCAATGCGACTCTCGGTGCCATTCATGAGGTTGCGAATATTGCTACGGTGACGCCAAATGAGGAGCAAACAAACGACTAAGAGTGAAATTCCCATCGGCTGAAAACCAAACAAAAACACAAAATAGATGGGTCCAAAGATCGCCGCTGCTAAGGCTGCTAAAGAGGAGTAGCATAAAAATACCGCCACAATGATCCAGGTACTTAAAGTAGCTATTCCTAAAATAACATTGACGCCAAATAAAATACCGCAGGCAGTAGCAACGCCTTTACCACCTTTAAATCCATGAAAAATCGGAAAGAGGTGGCCCAGAAATACGGCTATCACAACGCCACAAAAGACCCAAGAGCTGAGCGTCGAAGTTAAGGATTGATCACCCAAGATGATGCGCGCCAACATCACTGCAAAGTAACCTTTTAGTGCATCGCCAATAAAGGTGAGTGCTGCAGCCAATTTATTACCGGTTCGCAACACATTCGTGGCACCTGGGTTACCAGAGCCATAGGTGTGGGGATCTGGCAAACGCATGCATTTACTCACTACCACTGCAAATGAGATAGAGCCTATGAGGTAGGCAATGGGGATGAGCAATACATTTGGATAAAAGGTCATATCACTATCTTAATCACTTATCGTTAATTGCTGATTGTCACTTTGAATGTGCACTTATGAGCCGCGAGGATGGTGCTGCTGGTGAATCGATTTAAGGCGCTCTCTGGCCACATGGGTATAGATCTGGGTAGTAGAGATATCAGCATGTCCTAAAAGGAGCTGCACTACCCTTAAATCCGCCCCATGATTGAGTAAATGGGTAGCAAAGGCATGTCTTAGGGTGTGGGGTGATAAAGCTACTGGGATATTGGCAACTGTTGCATATCGCTTAATTAAAGCCCAAAAAGCTTGGCGAGTAAGTCCAGCACCAGTGTGTCGCCCTACAAATACAGCATCAGTAGTTTTGCCTTCTAAAAGGGGCATTCTGGCATCAGCCAGATATCTTCTCAGCCACTGCCCTGCCTCACCACCAAAAGGCACTAATCGCTCTTTGCCGCCTTTACCATTTACTACCCTCACAACGCCTTCATTTAAACCTAGCGCCACCGTTTTCAGGGAAACGATTTCGGAGACGCGTAGACCACTGGCATACATCAGCTCTAACATGGTGCGATCACGAAGCCCCAGTGGCGTTTCAATATCAGGGGCATTGAGTAGAGCTGTGACTTGATCCTCGCTCAAAGTTTTCGGAAAGCGCAGTGCTTGCTTAGCGGCGCGTAGTCCAATGCAGGGATCACTCTTGACTAAATTAATCCGCAGAGCATGGCGATAAAAACGCTTGAAGACGGTTAAGCGTCTATTGGCAGTAGTAGCCTTGTCCGCGCGGCGATGCGCGATGTAGGCAGTAAGATCTTTTTCTGTTAGAGCGTAAAGATCAGAGGAATAATTTTTGTGAAGCCACTGCGCTAGTAGTAATAAGTCTCTTCGGTATGCAGCTAGACTGTTCTGCGCTAGGCCATCTTCTAGCCAGCAAGCATCACAAAAGCGTTCAATCGCCTCTTGGCTTGCTGGGGCTATTGGAGATCCGGTCCCCATAGAGGCTGACATAGTTAATTAGAGGCCCAATTATTCCTTATATTACTTAGTGACCTCTTCCAGCTTTTCGGCAAGCCAAATTTTCATTAATGATTGATAAGGGACATCCAACTTATTTGCCTGCAACTTAATATTCTCTAAAAAACTCTGTGAAAGGCGCAAGGAAATAGAGGCTGTTGTCGGCTTGAGATTCGGCATTGTGACGCGCACTGCTTTTGATAAGTCAAAATAATCAGCGGCGTCATTCTTCTCCCAAAAGGAGCGCTCCTCCTTCTCCGCCCTAAACTTTGGAATCGTTTTATTAGGCTTTTTCATAAAATGCCCTTTCTTTTCTACTCATCGGTCTTGCAGAAACTACTCTAATAAGAGTTGCTTGCTTGCGCAGAGTAAATACCACAGACAAGAGTCTGCCAACCAATGTAATACCTAGCGCAAGATAACGCCTCTCTTCTAGACTATGCTTTTCATCTCCAGCAATCAATAAAGGCTGATTAAAAAAAATCTCTTCAGCCTCACCTTGAGATACAGCATGCTTTTCATTGCTTTTATAAGCATTGCCTATATCCCACTGAAATCCAGTAATGTGATCAAAGTCTATCATTCATGTATATTATCATAATATACAAATTCCTACATTGCAAGTGGTTATTGCAGTATTAGCAAGAGCCTTAGTCACGGAAATTATTAAAGCCCAATGGCGCTTCTGTTACTTCTTTTTTCAGTAAGGCCATGGTTTCTTGTAAATCGTCGCGCTTGCCACCAGTAACACGCACGGCATCACCTTGGATGCTGGCCTGTACTTTGACCTTGCTATCTTTAATAATGCGCACCACTTTTTTAGCGAGCTCTTGAGTAATCCCTTTTTGGATCTTCATGGTTTGTTTGCGCTTATCGCTACCAATAGTCTCTTTTTTATCGTCTTTGAGGTAACGTACGTCCACATTGCGCTTGGCCATCTTGCCAAAAAGTACGTCACGCACTTGACCCAACTTAAAGTCATCGTCACCAAACAAAATCAAGGTTTCATCTTTTTGCTCTACGCGACTATCAGAGCCCTTAAAGTCAAAACGATTACTGATTTCTTTATTGGACTGCTCAATCGCATTTTTAAGCTCCACCATATCGGGTTCGCAAACTACGTCAAATGAGGGCATCTTTTACTCCTTCTCTATTTCTATGAACTATGGGTAATTTCATTAGTATTCTGGCAATTATCTGCGGATTTGGCAGACATTCGAATAAGATTGTGGCATGAACTCCCCGCAACCTGCGCCTGCACCAGCAAAATCGCTGCCCAATTTGGGTCTGAAGGACCGCAATACCTTTGGCCTAGATGCAAGCGCCCAGCTTGCCTTTGAAATTGACTCTGCAGCGCAAATTCCGGAAGTGATGCGCGAGATTGTGCAGCAAAATCTGCCCTGGCGCGTTTTAGGAGGTGGCAGTAATGTGATTTTGCCCAAAGTCTTACCTGGCGCCACCTTGCTCATGAATATCGCTGGACAAGAAATCCTCTCTTCTGACCAGAATGCCACTGTGATTACAGTGGGTGGCGGAGTGAACTGGCATGAGTTTGTTGCTTGGACTTTAGAAAACAATTTGCCTGGCCTAGAAAATTTAGCCCTCATTCCGGGAACGGTTGGTGCTGCGCCGATTCAGAATATCGGAGCATATGGTGTTGAGCTCGCTGATTACATTGATCACGTTGAGGCGTTTGATGTAGAAAAACAAGCCTTTGTCACTTTAAGTCAAGAGGCATGCCAATTTGCCTATCGCGATAGCTACTTCAAGCAACATCCCCAACGCTTTATCGTGACAAAAGTCGTTTTTAGAATACCTAAAACCTGGCAAGCGAAGATTCATTATGCAGATTTAGCAAAACAGTTTGAGGGCCATACCAATCCAAGTCCAGAAGATATTTTCCTAGCCGTATGCAAAATACGCACACATAAATTACCTAACCCTAAGATTATTGGTAATGCTGGCAGCTTCTTTCAGAACCCAGTGATCCCAAATGAGCAGTACGAGACACTTCTTAAAAAATATTCTGCTTTAGTATCTTATCCAGATGCTCCTGGTAATCGCAAGCTTGCTGCTGGCTGGCTCATTGATCAATGCGGCTTTAAAGGTCAGCGTATGGGTAATGTTGGCGTGTATGAAAACCAAGCGCTCGTTTTAGTAAACCATGGCAATGGTACTGCGCAGGATATCTTAGATCTTGCGAAATGCATTCAGGACAAAGTGCGTAAAGAGTTTGGTGTGAGTCTAGAGATTGAACCTAATGTTTTTTAGCACGTCAATCGTAATGGGCCCACATTCGCAATACTCTAACTGTCTTTTCTTTGCGAAAGACTTCATAGACTAGGCGATGTTGGATATTTATTCGACGGGAATACGCGCCCTTAAGGTCTCCAACCAGCTTCTCATAGGGTGGTGGATTTTGTAGTGGATCTAATTCCAGAATATCAAGCAAAGCCTGTGCATTCTCTTTTAATCCAGCGGCAGATAATTTTTTAGCATCTTTTAAAGCGTACTTGGAAAATACTAAATTCCAAGTCACCACTTCAATGCCCTTTTACTCTTGGCAAGAGGTTCTGCCATAGCGTCTTTAATTGACTCTCGCATACCAGGTATCGCCATAAGGTATAGGGTCTCCTGAATTGCACTCCAGTCCTCTTCGGAAATCAGTACGGCGTTAGCTCGCTTTCCAGAAATCATTACTGGCTTGTGTGACTCAGCAGCCTGATCAATCAAGCGATAAAGACCTGCCCTAGCTTCACTTGCGGTTAATGTTGTCATAAATCCCTCCATGGCTAATGGTACGTAAAAACGTACGTTTTGTCAAGCTTGAATTTATAACCCTTTACTCACCACCTCGGCAAATGTCACCTCTGCCTGACCCTCTGCTAATTGCACCTGATAGCCCTGCTCCGTATTGAGCTCACTTGGCTTGCGCACTGCATGCGGTTTCTCGTTATCCTTGCTTAGGATTACTGCATAACCCCGCTCGAGCGTTCTTTGGGGATTAAGCATCTCTAATTGTGATTGGTAATGTGATTGATTGCGTTTCCAGTTTTCCATGCGAACTGACCATGCTTGATTAAGGCGTAGTTGCCAGCCGGTGATTTGCTCACGCATGCGATCCGGATTTGGTAGTGCATGGCCTAGTCTGAGGGCTAGCTGATCTAAGGTCTGGGCCTCACGCTCCAACCGTCGATTGATGCGCTGTAGTAAGGCTTGCTGGATGGCATCTAGCTCTTGCAATAGTTGATCTTTGCGCGGGGCTGCCAGCTCTGCCGCGCCTGTTGGCGTTGGCGCTCGTAGGTCTGCCACAAAATCAGCAATTGTGAAATCAGTCTCATGTCCAACGCCGCTCACTAACGGGATGCTTGAATTAGCTATAGCATAAGCTAACTGCTCATCATTAAATGCCCACAGGTCTTCAATGCTGCCACCACCACGCACCAACAAAATGACATCGACTGCATTTTCTTTTTCTGCAGCTTTCAGTGCCGCAATAATTCCGGCGGGTGCATCTGGTCCCTGTACTAGCGTTGGATAAATCACAATCGGTATATGTGGCGCACGTCTTGCCAATGTACTGAGAACATCTTTTAATGCAGCAGCTTGTGGTGAAGTGATGATGCCAATCGATCTAGGATACGTTGGAATATCCCGTTTACGGTCTTCATCAAATAAACCTTCTTTGGCTAATTTGGCTTTCAGTTTTAAGAA
>Ga0114975_10003169_pt1 | contig 11052 bp, 12 predicted proteins | sample S_130626_EF_Meta_FD_87031 | JGI IMG/M metagenome (GOLD analysis project Ga0114975, IMG submission 87031) | Freshwater microbial communities from Lake Simoncouche, Canada to study carbon cycling - S_130626_EF_MetaG | ecosystem: Environmental > Aquatic > Freshwater > Lake | place: Lake...
TTCATAGCTAGAAGATCTTAAATAAAAATTTTCTGTTTTATTTCTAGAGTTATCAATACTTGTTTCATCCATAAAGCAACCATTAGGCAACATATACTTCCAATTTTTATAGTAATTAGCAATTGAGCACCAACGTTCATATTCATTGTAAGGTCTTGCCCAAAAAGCCGGAGCAATAATAATCTTTTTATTATTGCCAGTCTTAATTGGAAAGTATGAAAATGTTGAATTTGAAACAACTATATATTTTGCTTGGTAAATATAGTTATAACATTCAAAGATAGAATTAGAAATAATATTTAATTTTGGGAAGAGTAATTTTGAATATTTAAAATCGTCTGTAACAATTATAAAATTATTAATACTGTAGGTTTCTTTTATATAGGAAATTGCATTATCCCAATAACTTTTCTTTAACATAAAATTAAGATGTTTTTTAAACTCACCGCCTCTAATATTAAGGATACATGCATTATTTAAGTCAACATATTTAGGATTAAATTTTATTAATTCTGATAGATTATTAATTATAGGGGTTAGATATCTCTCATCTTGAAATAAACCCCTTATAATTACATTTTCTTCAACATTAATATCAAATATGCGCGAATCAAAAGTTGATGACTTATAATTTAATTCGGTGTCAATGAAGATTTTCTCATTAAATTCTTTGGCAAAGGGAGCAGAACATTCCAACGGGCTATTGTATAGGCTTAGAAAATCATTTCCCTTGAATTGATCCATGTTCAATATATGAAAATCCGCCCCAAGATATTTTGAAATTCCTACTCCAGCTGCATAATTCCATAACTGATTTCCAAGGCCTTGTCCCTCTTTAAATTCTATGCCTATTGCCATATTGTCAATATTTTATGATTATTAATAATATCTATTATTTTTTTATTAAATTCATTTCTATAATCAGTCTTTTGCACTTTTTTTCCAAAATCCAATATATTTCTTGATGAATTTATGTTTCTACTAATTCTGTTTGGAAATATTAAATCTAAAAATTTATAAAAAATCTTAATTTTTTTTCCCTGATAGTCATACGCTCTCATCTTTTCCATTATTTGACTTTGTAATCCAAATGAGCTTAAATGCCATCCCCCGTTTTCTATAATCTCACCAAATTGATGCTCCCTGCTTTCCAAGTTGTATCTCATTAGATCTATACTCTTATTATCAAGGAATTTGTAAGTACATGCACGAGTGCCATACCATAATTCAGGCTTTTTATAAAATAAACTATATAAAAACCATTTTTGTTCAAAATTAATATGCCTATGGGGGTTCTCCTGGAGCTTACTTTGAGCTAAGGATAATAGATCTGGATTTGGTATTTCATCTAAATCATTTATTAAAATAATATCATCATCTGAAGCGATATTACTCAACGGAACTATTATATAATCTCTTTGATATATCTCATTTTGAAAGCATTTTGATAATTTATTTGCTGAATAAATTCCATTATGTTTGTGTGTATATTTAACATTAAAATCTGTAACCCTACCATCTACTATGAGTTTTTTTATATCATCATTATTTGCTCTTATATATATTATTTTATCTCTATATTTATCATAAAATGAATCATTTATTGGAAAGTTGTAGCCTTTATATTTTCCGCTAAATGTATGGTCAAATTCAACTACAATGAAATAATCAACATAACTGAATAATAATTCAATTCTGAATTTTATTAATTCAATTTCATTAAAAAAAAGGAAAGTGTCGATAATTTTCATTAGAATAAATACTTTAAGATAAATACCGTAGAAATAATGCTATAGATTGAAATAATTAGCTTTTCATATTTACTTGTATCATTAAATAAGATATAAAAAAGACCTAATACATTCAATGCGCTTAGTATTCTAGAGATATTCTCCCCATCCCCAATATTTCCCTCATTAAACATATATATCATAACAATAGTTAATATTAGCCACCCCATGAATTTAAATAGAGAGTTTTCCTTATATCCGGCACTTGCTCCTAAAAATAAAATACAAGGAATTACCATAAAGGTTAATAGCCTATATTGATTTATCAATGATCCATCATCATTATTAAAGCAAATTATTACTGCAGCTATTACTCCAGTAATAATTGGAAGTAATTTCTTAATATGAGATTTTTTTATTTTAAAATCACTGTATTCATATATATATATATACGTAAATATTATTACAGAAAAACTTAAATGAATTAATAATGAAAATATTAATAATGATAAATAAATATACACCTTTAAATTATTAAATCTTTTTATTAACAATATTGCGCATATACCAACTATAATAACTATTCCCGATCTAACACGCATTAGCATGTACTCAATTAATACTGAATTAATTGATATTAGAGTGTAAATATTAAATTTTATCTGCCCTTTCAATAAGCAGTATGCAAATATAAATAATTCAAATATTAAAATAATTATACGTTGCTCGTAATAATTATCTGAAAAATATTCTACTAATTCAACTAAAGACTTGAAAAAATAATTTCTATTACCATCAGTACCTAGATATATGTTATTAAATACCTCTTCATATGCGCCGTAGTCCGGTAATTTATCATTTAATACCAATAACCCTATAAAAAAAAAGATTGCAAGATAAATTAAATACGCTAGAAGATTTCTAATTTAATTTTCTCCCACTCTTTTTTTAGCTCAGCCTTCTTATTAGTAGAAAATCCATTCTCACCTACTTCACCAAAAATTATATTTAGTCGCTTAATATGTTTTGACTTTAATGCAACCTTTAAGCAAAAACTTTGGTCTGCAAGATATTTATAACTTGCATCATAAAAACCAAATTCATTATGCAGGTTGGTTCTTATCATCAGACCTATTGAATGATTACTTAGTATCCCAGCTATTCCCCTTAGTCTTGCCGTAAACCTTCCGGGATAACGTTTTTTACGACTTTCTTTTAATATAAACCCTCCCGCTATAAAGTCAGGCATTTTATTAGAATCTATACTCTCAATAGCCGTCAAAATTGCATCAGGATAAAAAAAATCATCTGCTCCAGCGCATATATAGAAACTACCAGTGCAGTTCTCTATTCCCCAATTTAAGCTTTGATAGAACCCATCATTATTTACTAACAATTTAATTTTTAGACGGCTTGCATAGGATTCAACCAACTCCTTGCTCCCGTCAATAGAGCCACCGTCAATGACAATCCATTCAATTTCTGCTTTCCTATCAAGCGCTATTAGGCTATCAATTAGATTAAATAACTCAGACTTACAATTTAAAATTGGGCTTATGATAGAAATCTTCAATTCAATTTCACTTTTTTCTTTAAAGCTCTTATTCCACCTTCAAATATTAAATAAATTGCACCAATTAAATATAAGGACACTCTATTTATGAAAGTATGCAAAATTCCTGATGATTTTTTCACATCAAATATACAATTATCAGATTTAAATTTTCTTAATCTAAAATCATAAAATCTCCCCACGAATCCGCTTGGTATCGCCAGTGTTAGGGGAATAATTGAACATCCACCTGAAATAATATCTTCAATAACCAGTATCCCGCCAGGCTTTAGCTTTTTAGAATACTTTTTGATAAATATAATTTGTGAATTTAAATCATGTGGGCCATCATCTATTACTATATCAAGGTCATCATTAATTGTACTTATGAGTTCATCGCTGTAAGCATCACCTTTTATTAGTTTAATGCGGTTATAGCTGTCAATTATTTGGAGCTGATTGACATCAATTTCACTATCTGAAAAGTTATCAATACCAATAATATTTGCATATTTAAAATACTGCTCCCATAGCACTAAAGAAGATCCGTTCCTGACTCCAATTTCTATAATATTTATTTGATGATCTCTATATGCCTTAAATTTATCCTCGTAATAATATTTAATATAAGATTTTAATTCAAACTTATCAGTTCCAAATTTATTCTCAATCATTCCTAATTTTTTACTTTTAATAATCTCTTCTAATTTCATTTTTCAATAGCATCCAATAGTATTCAAACTCAATATTCGCCTTTTTAATCATCACTTCATCATAATTTAAACCATTCATTATTAGAATAAATTTTTCATTTACATATTTTAAAAAAGATGACTTACTATATATCGTAATATCATACATAGCATCATATATTTTTGGATTTATGATCTGTAAAAATAACTTATCCTCAATATGATTAGACAATGGAACCTTATTGAAAAGTATAAATTTTGATTTATCGTACAAGCTTTCAATTACAGAGTATGAATTATCAATATACTGAATTACATTTGAAACAATTATTAAATCAATTTGGTTTCCACTTAAGGCTATAAAATCATCAATTGATTTGTAGAATTTAACTTTAGGATTATCAATTTTACGACCAAATTTAATGAAAGCATCCTGCTCTACAATATTCCAATTTTGAGTTATAATTTTACTGAGTATATCTTTATTCTTATAATAAGTAGTACCCATACCCCCGCCAAAATCTACAATATTTATCTCATTTTTATTTAAAGATTTCATTACAAATAGAATGGAAGTAATAATATTTAGATCCCAGCAATCATCGGAGAATAATACCCCATCTCTCTCATATCTCGCCTCTCCATTTATAACCTGCTTCGTAGATTCGTATATTTTATTTGCTATGATTAAACTAGAATAACCTTCAATTTTAGATTTTTCTTTTATCTCTTTAAAGCATTTATTTTTTTCAAAATTTTGAAATGAAGTGATTAATCCCCATGGCGCTATATATTTTAGTAATTTTCTTATAAGTATTTTAATATTTTTATACATATATTTTTTAATTCAATAATCTTAAAATAATATCTAATTGAAATACATATAAACTTGCTTTGCTCTATTTCTATATCTTTTATTTTAATAGGCTTATCTGCAAGTTCGACGTCATAAATATTCATTCCCCGACAATTTGTTCCGTTTTCATCAAAACCTAAATTCTTAACAACGCTTATTTGTGGAAAAAAGGTTAAACCATCTGCTAAATATACAGAAGCATGCCACCTTATTGCCCAAGATCCTATTTTATTGGCTAATGCCTCCTTATTAAGAAGCGGTAAATTTCCACCATTTCTAGAATTATTGAATTCTACTTGTTTATTTCTCGCAACTAATCTTTGATTTAATATAATCGCATCACGCTCAAACATGTTCCACGACCTTCGCCAAGTTGCCCAGCCCCAGCATTCAGCGCCTTTTAAGAAAAAATTTTGTGAAATCGAAAAAAAACTTGGATATGTATATCCACTTATACACATAACCTTCATACATTTCTCATATTTATATAGCGATTCTTTCATAAATTTTAAAAAGTATTTCGATAGTATTAAATCATCTTCAATAACTATTACAGAATCGTATGATTTGAATAATTCTGAAATTCCAGTTATTAAACTCTCTGAAAGTCCTAAATTATTTTCTCTATATTTTGTTGTAACAGATTTAAAGCCCTCAATTGTCTTGATATATTCACGCACCTTAAAAACCTTAATTTTATCTAAATTCCCTTTACTTCCATCCGAGTAAATTATTAGATCAAATTCATTTATTTCTTTATTATTTTTTAAGCTTTTAATACAATTCTTTATTGATTCTTCTCTGTTGTAACAAAAAACAGCGATAGCAATATTCATAATATTAATTTAGTTATTTTTCTTGGTAATATAAATTTACCGTAAATTAAATTTTTTAGTAACTCACGTAGAAAGATCTTTATTGTTAATCTACGCTGTACTCTAGGATATTTTTTAAAATTTTTCATTAATTTTATTGCATTTTTAAAATCCAAAAGATATTCTTTATATATTTTTTTATTAATATAACTACTTAAAACATATCCGCCATAGCAATCAATAAGTATTATTGATGCCTTAGAATAAATAATCCTCAAAGAGTGAAAATGCCATAGGACTGATTTTTCGCACGCAAAGCTGTTATCGCTCCAGGGCGCTTGAAAATGCATATTATGACTGTAAATATGCACCCTATTTGGAAACTTAAATTCCCAATCCTCAAGATACTTTTGATCTCCAAATTTTCCATCTTCAAATCTATCAAAGCACCACTCTCGACAACACCTATCCCAGTCATCAATTATGTCAATTCCACTTCTTTTGAAAGTCATGAATTGGACACAATACTTTCCCGATAAATTAGACTGGTTATATTTTTTATCATATCCATGCTCTGTCAATAACACATCTTTATTTGAAAGTTCGAACTCGTTTAGAATTATTAAGCTAGATTTTCTAAACCACATATCCGCATCTAAATATGTTAATCTTTTTATTTCCCCATCACCCTCAAAGATGCACTTCATTATATGAGGTGTTATAGTCCAACAAAATTCAGATACGCTTCTTTCATTTTTTAAATTTAGTAGTTCATCATCCATTTTGTCATCAATCTTCAGCAATTCAATATTTTCCATCTCTAATAAACTTAGAAATTTATATGAATCATCATCTAATGCAAATATCCATAACTTAAATTGAGATACATGCCTATTCATAGATTTAATCAAGGCTAATCCTTGTGGCAAATAGCCGTAATCAAAGTATGTTACATAGTGTTCTATCATCTTCTAACTTATAATATATTATCTTAAATTTCCCTGGGTCTACAATTACAAATACAACTTATGACAGATACTTTCTGCAATAAATTTCTTGCCACTAATGGATGGGCCCCTTTTGATGTTCCTGATACATTATTAAATAACTTAAATAATGTAATTGATACTATAGATTTTAACTCAACTGAAATTATTAACCCAAGTTCCATTAACGCGACATTTGTTCATGATGTAAATATTAGTAGCGTTATGCAAAGCAATTAATTTAATTTAATTTACCAAAAATACATTTCAACAGATTTTTTTTCTGACCTTAAACTTTCTAAGGCTTTTTATGTTTATGACTCGTGCTCGACTATTAATAGGAACCAGAGCTGGCATTTCGATGCTATACCAAAGTTCAAAATTATCCTTGGCTTAAGCGGCATAGACTCTGATAGTTCAACCAAGTTCTTAACCGGCAGTCATAAGTCAATATATCCACTTTTAAACTCTTTTTTCCTCAAGATTACTAGAGGACGCTTTCAAATTGCAAAAAATGGCTGCAATAACTTGCTTTTTTTCTAATCTAAGTCAACATTTTTTAATTGGCAATGATCTCCAACCGTCCAGGTCAATTGCATTCAATACTAATTGCATTCACTCTGCTGGAATGCCAGTAAACAATATCAGACGAGTTTTAATACTTCATTTTGAGTCTAAATAGTGATTAGCTTTAAATCCCCTTTTTTATAAGATCCGCAATTACTTGACGATCTTACCTAATTTATTGTCTACGATCCCATTGCCTTTTTTTATTATGATTTAATTTCATAAATTATTTATTATTTTCCTGATACGGTTAGCTATGATCTGATTTCCTTTATCATTAAGGTGACAAAAATCTGTATAAATATCCTTCACCTCGTCTAGGGCCCCGCTCAAATCAAAAAAAACAAATTTATGCTCAAGCAATGATTTTCTTATTTCTGGATATATAGCGTCGTACTGACTTTTTAAAAATACATCACTTTTGATTTGAGGCTTATTGTCTAAATTTGGATTTCCAACGTAAGCTAATGGTTGCAAAATTGGGATGAACTTAATTCCATTTGCATCGCATACCTGCTTAGCAGCCGCCCAAACTGAAACGAAATTTGTAACAACTTTATTTACCTTTTTAGCATCAGTCCCGCAGTTGAAAAAAGAAGATCGGGGTTGACTCACATCCGATACATTTTGTCTGCTTAGCTCTAAGCTATATAACAAGGTTGTGATTGCTTTTAAAGTTGCTTCGATACTAGGTTGGATAATTTTAAAAGTATAACTTGTGTTTAAAGTTGTTTTTTCTTCTATTATTTTACGAAATTGTTGCTCTTGAAATGTTGCCAACCCATCTGACTCAACCCTACACTTATGACCAACATCATTTACGCCATCATAAAAAATAACTGTCTTTGGCTTTGCACCATTAGATATTGCTTTAATAAGTAAATTTAGATTCTGCTGAGAAGTGAAAGCAGTTTCACCCATATTAAATGTAGACCTACCAATTGCTTTCTCTAAATAAGCAGGGACAGTAGATTGATCGCTTACCCCAGTTCCCCAGATTGTCGACCCTCCAAATACTAGAATTTCCGCATCGTTCAGATTCGTATTTGAATGAACCCTAAAACCATCAGAATTAATATTGATATTTGAACCGTGGAATTCTTTTCTCCTCCATCCAAAAAAATCATAATATCTTGTTGTTAGTTGATTCTGCTCATAGTCAATGCCACTATTTCTATTAATCTGTGTATCAAAATATGTGATGACTCTTTGTGATAGTCTCTTCACATCAAGAATTGCAGGTGGCAAAAGTATCAACGCTACTATCATTACCAGCGATATTTTTATTTCTCTATTCATCTCATCACTAAATTTTAATTATTTCAATATTTCTTGATTCACACCAATTTAATAATGATTGGAATCTTTTTTTGCTGAACTCAGCCCATTTTTTTGCTGATTCTTGCGTTTGTTCAAAACTTTGAAATTTTGCTCCACTGTAGTAATCTGGCTCCTTTTTGATATCCATGCCATAATCAAAAGAGCATCCATACATTTTAATCTTAGTAGCACCTATACCTAGTGCAAGCGGTATACCTATCTCAAAAGCAGCATTTCTTAGTAAATCACTTGGCATTCTAAATTCATCGGTATATTGCCGATAGATTTCAATATCTAGGATATATTTTTCAATATCTAAAATTTCAAGCTTCCAAATTTCTCTTAATTTTTTTGAGTTATATTTTGTAGTAATTATTGGGTATTTATTTTTAATATCTTTTATATTATTAATAAAATTCACTTCGCTCAAGAATCTTTCATCATGGAATGCCAATATTTTGTTTGTAGCTTTATTAAAATTATCATCAAAAATTAGAGAATTTAAACCAATAACTAAATCTTGATTAACTTTTTCCCAATCGAAATCACTTAACGATGGTCCACTCCCTAAAATGTAGCAAAAATTAGCATTCAAAATACTATTTAATATTAATTGCGTTCACCAGCTTAACTTCTGGAACATTATTTTTGTACAGCTCCAACAACTTCTTAGCCACTTTATTATCGAAATAGTCATAAATCATTAATAAATGTTCTGGCCTAAATTGAGAGTAAAGATAAGATCTTCCGGTAATTTTTTGTTTGACAGTCTCTATATTATCTCCATTTGAGATAATCGACTTCATAAGACCGGCAACTGATTTTTTTGCCATGATAATTGCGCTAATTGATGTGTCTACACATCCTTGATTGGCCTCTATTTTTACGCCTGTTTGCAAATAGATTTCGCCGCCATCAACAAGCGAAGATAGCTTATGAAAGGTAACGCCACACTTCCAAGGCTCTAAATTATATGTTGGCCAAAAGAGCGTGGCAGACCCCCTGTACCAGGGTGAAAGGCCCAGGTGGATATTAATGGAATTTTTTGGAATGATCTTAAGAAATTCATCATCCAGCACTGTTGATCCCATAACAATGCAATGGTCTGGATTAAAGTTCATTACAGCATCCTTTACATCTCTTGAATTAATGCTATGTTTGTCTACTGACAATACATGTTCCAATTTATCCCCAAGAAGATCAAACATAGTTTGAGTACCGAATTCCGCCTGCTCTTTGATATCCCTGTCATTAAAATGATTTTCAAATATTTTTTTAATGTGCCGGTCTTTTATGTTGGAACTATCTGGTATTAATGACTCCCTAGACATTTGTATCAATTGAATATCATCAAACAACGATAAAACAGGCTCTAACAAATACCTATGTCTTGGGTGACCACCTGAGATAATAGTGACTCTCATTCTAACTTTTCCTTGATTTTCTCTATGTACCGCAGAACACTATAGGCCTGTTCAAATGTTGCTAGACGCTCATCAACCACACCCTCAACAAACAATTGCATCATTGCTGTAGCTTGCTCATAAAATCCGGGCTTAAAATTTGTTTCCACAAGAATTTTATCGGAAACTTTTGGCTCATATCGCCTCAAAGGATAATCCTGAGAGGGGGGAATAACCTCTAGCGAATTACTAATACTTAGCAATTCGAACGGAGAAAGTGTCAAGGTTGATTTTTTTGAATTTATAGTGGCTCTAGCTTTTTCGGATGCTCCCCATGGGTTAGAAAAAACTATTGAATTAATTTTTTCATTTTTTGATTTACCAATAAAACTAAATCCCGACCCATTTTCGCAGCTGCTTCCTATCGCTGCTTTTACTTCCATTTCAAAATCACTCGCTACATACATCAGCATATCGATTACATGGCAGCCATTCTCTATAAATTGCTTCCATCCTGGAATGGAGTCCGGAAAATTAATATTAATATTAATATCAGTATTATTATTTATATAATTTTTGACCGCGTCAATTGTTGAATAAAATCTACGGTTATACAAGAAATAAATATTTTTTGTATATTTGTTATCAAGCTCAAGCAATTCAGTTGAATGCATTGCTCCCGGCTTTTCTGTAAAAATAGGTTTGCCTAAATTCAATACTTTACTAATGGCATCTACGGTAATTGACGTATTGAGTGCTATAAAAATTAAATCGAATTGCTCAATTGAAGTGAGAAAATGATCTAAATTACTTGCTTTTGATATTTTAAATTTATTAGAGAACTCTTCTAATCTTTTTGAATTTTCTCTACTAAAACATATCGCAATCTCAAATCCTGCTGCGCGAAGTGCAGGCACATGAAATTCAGATATAGGGCCGGAACCCCAGTAAGCTATTTTCACCATACTATGTAATTCCCCAATTTATATCAGAATATGCTGCATATTTCTCCTCATAAAAATCAGAGATCTTAATTGAATTTTTTTCAGCATTTGAAATGCATGCCCCGAGGATTAGTGTTGCCACATCAATTCCTTCATGCAAATTTATACCCTTACCTAGAGATGCCAA
>Ga0114975_10003170_pt1 | contig 11052 bp, 11 predicted proteins | sample S_130626_EF_Meta_FD_87031 | JGI IMG/M metagenome (GOLD analysis project Ga0114975, IMG submission 87031) | Freshwater microbial communities from Lake Simoncouche, Canada to study carbon cycling - S_130626_EF_MetaG | ecosystem: Environmental > Aquatic > Freshwater > Lake | place: Lake...
GAATTGTTTCAGTTTAAAAAGGCCAAAACCAAGAATTTGCTTTTGTTTCTACAGGTTTGCCGTTGGCTCCTACAGGTTTGCCGTTGGCTGCCATGGGCCTGCCGTTGGCTGCCACAGGCTTGCCGTTGGCTCCCACAGGCTTGCCATTGGCTCCCACAGGCCTACCGTTGGCTACCATGGGTTTGCCGTTGGCTCCCACAGGCCTGCCGTTGGCTGCCACGGGGGGTGGTTCAGGCGCTTCCTCAAAATTCTTCAAATTCCCCAAAACCTTTCTTGTATTGAATGCTCGGATAGTCTCAATATTCACGGAATAATCTTTGATAAGTTTCTTTATAACACGCACAACGCTATCATGGGTACGTGTAAGATCCTCCTTGTATGTAACATAGTAAGGGTCATTAATCAACTCGGTTAGCGCATCCCGTAGATGTAACATGCCATTAACAGTGCTTAGCGCATAGGAATACTGGATATCAGCATCCCTGACAGCAGCAATACGTCCAACATGCTCTAACTCACCTTCAGCCCAGTTCATCACACCCATTGCGGTGGCATAGTACTTTTTAGTTGAATTTGCCATATCTAAAAGATATGGCATATTTTGTAAGCCGCGCGCCATTCAGAGTGAGTTTATGTTCAGTATCTATTCTAAATAGAGTTATCACACACAAAACACAAAGTGTTGATATAACAGTCGATATAACAGTATCTTGAATAGATGCCCAGTTTACCATGTATATATAAATAAGTAGATTGATTTAGACCTGGGAGTCTGGTGCTATAGCAACATCTCTAGGTTGGCAAGCAGATATACATAGAATACCTATGACAAATATGCCAATACCAACCATTGCCAGGAGAAATTGTCGACTATGAACAACGAGACTTGAATATTCATCGTTTAGCCGTTGTATATCCTCGCGAGAACTCAATGTAGTACTTACAGGCTGTGGCAATGTAACAATTCCATATATGAAGAGAACAGCTCCAGTTATACACATGCTACCTTGAACTATCGTGTAAAAGCGCATTATATAGCATAGCTTCACTGCTATCCTATATAATTGTTTACGTTTTCAATTTTTACTGGCGCCTTCTGCCGTGTACTTTCCAGATATGATGGAATATCTTGGCAAAGGAAGAATGTGTAGGGCGGCGACGGGTGGATGAACGTTTACGTTTTTCTTTGGCTGAACGTGTCATTCTACCACCACGTAGCCATGGGGGCAGAGATGTGTTTGTAGGATTCTTAGGAGCAGGTGGAACATAGGCTGGCGCTTGAGTATCGAGGGCGGGAAATTGCGCAATGTTACGTTTCGCGAGTTCTGCGAGTTCAGAGTTAGATAAGGGTTTTGCTGCTTTTGATGGGGCCACGGGCGCAGCCGCAGGAGCCTTTGACGCGGACGCGGCCGCGGCCACAGGAAGCAAAGAATTCTTCTTAAAAATCCCAGCCGCACGACCAAGAATGGAACTAAATCCAGGCGGCATAGGAATGTCAAGAGCCTCAAGAACCTTTGACAGAACCGGCGGCCTGTTAAATATCATCGCCCTCTTAAATCCAAGTCCCTGTTCAGTTTCCATAAACTTCGTCGGCATGAATGTGCGGAATGTAAGAGAATATGTCAATGCCCTCCTCTTCACTTCTCCAGAATTCAGAGGAAACAGAAGCTGAGAGTACATGATCGATGTCGTTGGCCCCGTAGGAATCGTAAGATTCTTAACAATCTGCGGAAATACGTAGAATCCAGTACGACTGTCAAAGCAGAGTCTTCCACTTCCATAATACGGTAAATCAACCCCCTTCCCTTCCAGCATCGCTAGATATGTGCGCATATGAGCTTCAATTGCGCCCTGCTGTTCCGTAGCCGCAATTGTAAAGGTATTCTCTTTTACAGAAACCCTAGTATATAAGAAATGTCCACCAACCATATCAGTCACGCCATCCTTTGTAATGGTGGCAATCGGCAAATAATTCAGATTATCTGCCTCCGCCTCCTTCGCAATAATAGCAATCGCCTTTCTTTCCGTGGCACATGACCTCTTTATAGTGGATGTCCCCTGATGTCTCCAATAGGGATACAGCGCAATTTCAGGATATCCAATATGTTTATTCTCGTCAGTGTATAAGGATGCTAGAAGTTCCGCTGCTTGGCCGGGTTGCCTTTGTTCAGCAGCGCGAATATATTGTCCCATAGGACTATCTTTCATAGACACACCCAGCTTCTTGGGATTTACTGAATCTAAATCAGCGATTGCCATCCAACCGCGTGTCCCAGACCGCTGTTGATACACAGGATTCAAGCAGTTATCAAATCCCAGCGCTTCCATTTCCTTTGCCGTTTGAACATGGCATCTATCACCAGGAACTGTGCTACACTTTTGATATGGCGCAGTACCCCCATATCTATTTGTTATTCCACGCACCCATCTCGATGGGCTTATCGACGCCACCACTGTCATAGGATGGACGAGCACAACGACCTGAATAGACTGAAATGTATTTCCAACCTGATGTGCGCCAAACATGACAGTAGGGATTGGGTAGAAGAATACATTGTGCGTTGGTGATAGACAGACGTCGTTGGCACCCTCGGGATCTCCTAAGAAATCGCGATAAAAGTATCGTACATCTTCGCCGGCCTCCTTATTTGGTATACGAATGCCTCGGAATAATACAGTTCCAGGAGGCAGAGTTACAAGCGGAAGATCTACAGAGCCAGGTTTCTTACTAGCATCTACGAAATCCTCCTTTACAGGTGTAATAGTTGTGTAAAAGGATGTTGGCCTAGCTGCCATCTATTGGAAACTAGATATCTTTATAGTCGGCGCGATATCTCGATTATAGGTGGAATAAAACCCTTCTATGGCCGAGCCAAAATTCGCAGAAGGCTGGAATGCCACGGGTCGTCTTTCGCGAATATACTCGATTGCCTGGTCGGGCCTCATGTTTCGCGTGGCTATCAGAAAAAGCGCGACACATGCGGCCGAGCGCTGCATGCCTGCCGCACAATGAATGAGTATTGGGTCGCCGGTTTGATACTCAAGCGTCATCTTGTATACGATTTCATAGGACCATAGTTCCAGATTTCGGATTTCCTGGGGCTGCAAGTTATCGTCAACGGGCACGCGATACTTCCGTTTAATGTTCGGTTGAAAAATGATGTCTTTTGTACAATTAAATACGGCTTGGATGCGCTTTTCACCTAGCCAATGTTGATTAGAAGCAGCCTTAATACTTCCTAGCCAGAGACCAGGGAGAATTTCATCGGCGGGATTTGCCATATGAAACTGTGTATTGATATTCATACTATACATAGTATATCATATTCCTTAGACCCATAAGGCTAATGAGATAGACTATACTTCCCCCAACTCATTCCTCTACCTGGTAAATAGTCCCTCTTACCCATCTCTAGAACTTTCCCAGATTCCACGGCTTCAGTCCAAGCAGTTGTGGGACCAACCGTATACTCTGCCGTCCATCCTTTTCTATAAACAGTATCATCTAGCATAACTATTGTATCCTTGTGTGCCAATTTCATACAATTCTCTAAATCGGCCTTTGCTACTTCATACTCATGTCCACCGTCGATGAAAATAACATCGAATGTCTTACCTGGCGTATCATGTATAAATCTAGGCACCGTCACTGTAGAATCGCCGAGAATTAATGTATGTCTGTTTGGATATACACCACTAAGGAAAGCATGCGCAGGGATAACATAGTCATGTACCCCTAAATCAAACGATGTCAATGTAAGAGTATCGTTATTCATCAGAAAAACTTCGGCAGAATGACCGGCATTAAATCCAATCTCCATGACATTAATTCTTGGCGTGGCAGTCAGTGTAACTAAATCGGCGACCTGGCCCTCCACCTGCTGGCTATATCCTTCAAAGTCTCTAAAACGATTTTTCTCTAGGAATGTGTCCAAATACATATGTTGTAAATGATATAAGAATCTGTAATAATCGGACGCGGTTCCAAATTAGATATACCACGCACGCCGCGTCTCAGGGATTTTCTCACACCAATAATTACCACACTCTTTGATTTTACGCTGAACAGTCAAAGGGTAATTCCCCAGCATTAATCCAGAAAAATCATAGGTTTGTCCTAGCATTTCCTTGTACTTTGCCTCGAGGTAGGAAGGAGTAATCTCAGAATAATCTGTGGTCCAGAGGACAGGGCAGCCCTTGTATTTCTCTTCCGTTAGAGGATTCCTTTCCATAATAGGAATACAGCCTGCGAGCAAGGCCTCATAGTGACGATGGCAGTCGATTCCATTTCCTTCAGGGGATGCCACAAATTTATACGATGGAAGAGATGTAAAATACAGCTCAGATAGCAATACAGTATTTTGAAATCCATTCGCCGCCAAGGTCTGAATTATCCGCGGGCGACATATTCCTCCAGCGGGCCTCCGCCTCCTATCAGTGGTCGCAGTAATTGCGCAGAATAATAGATTCTCATGATTCCCAATCTGGAGAGCCGGTCCCTTTCTATAGTGTAAAAGGTATTGCCAGCACATTCCAATAGGAAAGGGTTGCCAGGAATCGCTACCATCTACCGCCGATGCCTGTACGATAAGCCCCGAAATGTCCTTGAAAGTCTGTTGCCACTCAGCTAGCGTCAATCGCATTCTATATACAATAGAGTACGATTGTCTTTAGGGGCTTTAACAGCGTCTATACTCAAGAATAAATTACAACCACTTCCTTAGAATGCTTATTCCATTTGACCAGATTTCGCAGGCGATGGCATCTAAGGGAATTCAGGTTACAGGCGCCTTCCATATTGGAGCACATGAATGCGAGGAACTATCATTTTACAAACACATTGGAATCGATGCTTCCTCTGTAATATGGATTGATGCTATCCCTGCGAAAGTGGCAGAAGCCACGGCGAGAGGTGTTCCAAACGTGTATAATGCGGTAATCACCGATAAGGATAATGAAGATATTGTATTTAACATCTCAAATAATGTACAATCTTCCAGCGTATTGGCATTTGGCACCCATGCGAAAGAACACCCGCAAGTCGTCTATGTAAATAAGATACATGCTAAAAGTGTAACAATCAATACATTCTTCGAGCGCAACCCTACAATAAATGCTAAAAAGTGTAATTTCTGGAATTTTGATATTCAGGGTGCCGAACTTATGGCACTACGAGGCGCAACCAAGTATATTCAGTATGCCAAGGCAATTTATCTCGAAGTAAATGAAAAGGAGTTATATAAGGGGTGTGGATTGGTAGGAGAGATTGATACTTTCTTAGCACAGTACAATTTCAAACGTGTACTTACTGTAATGACTCGCCACGGATGGGGAGATGCGTTGTACATCTTAGATTCTGTATAGAATGTTAGAGGAGAATGACTTCTACGACTTCTACAAATGGTAGGCTAGGAAATCAGATTATCCGAAATCTGGCCACCAGTTTTATAGCTGAAAAAAATAATTTATATGTTTCCTATTCTTCTCATACAAGTATAGAAAATCTAGGAATACAGCTTTTTGTGGGAACTCGTAAATTTAATAGTCAGATACTTTTGACAGATGACAATTATTTTGATATTTTATCGAAACCCGTTGAAACGAATCTGAATCCTAATCAGGCATATTTTCAAACAAAGAAGATTATGGATATTATATATAAACATCTCCATCAGGAATCAGTTAAAAATCTAATTATCTCAAAGAATCCTTTTAAAGAGCGGTACACTAGAAACAATGATGTATATATTCATGTAAGATTGGGAGATGCTGCGATTTACAATCCAGGTATATACTATTATAAAAAGGCACTTTCTATGATTACATTTACTAACATCTATATATCAACAGATGATAGTAAACATGAAATTATACGAGAACTGATGCGATGCTACCCTAGTTCTATACTAGTACATCGCGATGAATGCGCCACAATTCAATTTGCCAGTACATGTAAACATCTTATTTTATCGAATGGGAGTTTTTCTGCCATGATAGGCTACTTAGCATTTTATTCTACAATATATTATCCAGAATATGATTTGAATAAGTGTTGGCATGGAGATATGTTTTCGATTTCTACATGGAATAAGATTTCTACCAGGGAAAAATAAGCCAAGTTCTAAGGTTTACTAGAGTATACATGTCCTTATCAGAACTCCAGAAACACATTGATTCTTGTTTTGAAAATGCCGAGAAAGGTGTGTCAAAGATTACAGATGAAATACTACACATGTCAGGAATGTCCGGCAAAAAAACTAGACATTTTTACAATAATTTAGTAAACAGGGAAGATGCTAGATATTTAGAAATAGGCACCTGGAAAGGGTCGTCTGTCTGTTCTGCCATGTGTGTAAACAATGCCACGGTTGTTTGTATATATAATTGGAGTGAATTCGGTAGCCCAAAAGAGAAATTCTTGAAGAATTTTAAAGACTACAAAGGAGACAATACTGCGAGCTTTATCGAGCAAGATTGTTACAAGGTAGATATATCGAAGCTACCAAAGTTCAATATTTACATGTATGACGGGAATCATACCGAAGATAGCCATTACAAAGCACTTCTCCACTATTACAATTGTTTAGATAACATCTTTATATTTATTGTCGATGACTGGAATTTGAAAGATGTGCGCGAAGGGACTTTCAATTCATTCAGAGAACTAGATATAAACGTGTTATATGAAAGGGAAATACGTTTAACAACTGATAATTCACACACGCCTTACCCATTGGCCACAGAAACATGGCATAATGGTATATACGTGGCAATTTTACAAAAATCAAATTAGGGTGTTATGCCCAACGCAAATTCATAGTTATTCTTAATCCTCGCCTGATGTTCAGCGGGTGCTTTCTTCATTGCCTTGAAAGAATGACGGGCACATGATTCTGGATGGTTTGTGTAATAGGATTGGACTGCCATCTCATCGTCGAACCGAAATGCGTATACATCTGGTTCGAGGAATAGACAACTTCCATCTGGCTCCTTTGCGAGGCTGGCTGCCGTGGTGCCGATAGTATATGCCTGGACGGACCAAAGATTATTCTCTCTGAGTGCCTTAAGAAGCGAGTGGATGGCCTCGAGACGACCTGTACCAACGTCTAATGATGCCCACGCATACTTGAATTTATCGTCAATGCTAGATGATAAATTCACGAGATTTAGATAGGAAACGTAGATTTCCTGATTCCAGCTGCCGGCAAGTACGCGCTTTTTATACCATTCAATCGCCTTCTCCTTGTTTCCAGAATCACGCCAACTCTGTGCGGCATAAAACATGTAGCGGGGATTGGGAGGAACAGTTGTATCGGCGAGTTCCTTTTCTAAGAGGAGCGCATCATCCTCGAATTTCTTGGGATTTTGACTGCGCGCACCTTCACACCGCGCATCAATCCAAAATGTGCTTGGAAGAGTCTGGGTGACTAGTTGCGTGCCAGGAATATCTGGATATTCATGGAGAGCACCCACGTAGCACCAGGGATGCGCATTGTTGAAGAAATGGGTCCTGTAAGTTGTAATAGTGGATATACAAACACGAATAATGTATCCTAGGACAGAAGAATCTAGTTGAGGAGTTGAAGGAAATACGGTAATGTCATCGGCGTCTGTCATATATGACCAGTCTGCGAGTGGCCTGGCGAGTTCAAGGGCTTCTGACCTATTATGACCAAAGTTAACCCAGGGGCGCTCATATAGTTTCCCTTCCTTTCCAGCGGCTGCTGTCACGCTGCGAATTATATCCATCGTCTTATCGATGGATCCTGTATCTACAATACACCATGTATCGACAAATGGAAGAGCAGACTGAAGAGAACGTTCAATGACGTGCTCTTCATTCTTTACAATCATAACAAGACAGAGCGTCATTCTGTCATTCGCATGTATAGTATGTTTAAGCTACTGTCGACCAGGCGACCAGACTCTTAAGCAATCGAGCCAACCCATAAACTGAATGTAAGAGTGGATGCTGGTGCTGATGCTGTTCCTGAAGCATCGAAGAATGTTACCGTGATAGTATCTGTGGTTGGGACGGCGACTAATGTTTTTACAGTAGCATCAATTGTATTCAGAGTTCCTATCACAACACTAGTAGGTGATATACCGCTATATGTAATTACATGTGTCGAACCTTCTGCGGTAGTCTGTGTAAACTGACCCCAGTTGGTTGACTGTGTTACGATAAGGAATCCTGGACTTATGGATGCGATTGAACCAGTATTATTAGAAGTGCCAACATATGGAAGTATATGTCTCGATGCTACAGAATATGGACCTGTTGTGGCGGCATTTCCACTTGTCGAGGGAGTCCATGTAATACCATCATAGGAATATGCGATTTCATTTGTTCCAGCACCACCTGCTATCCATAGAGAGCCATTCCATGTAACACATGTACATCCTTCAAAGACAGAGTTGCCAGAAGTTGAACCAGTCCATGTAATACCGTCTGTTGAGTATGCCAGTGCATATGAACCTCCACCTGCTGCTACCCAGAGTGAGCCATTCCATGCTACAGCATTACATACATCTGTTAAGACAGAAGTGCCAGAAGATGATGCTGTCCATGTAATGCCGTCTGTTGAATATGCCAATGTATTCGTTCCATATCCTCCAGCTACCCAGACGACGCCATTCCATGCTACAGCATTTACAGCAGCTGTAAATATACTATTTCCATTTGAAGAAGCAATCCATGTTATACCATCATAGCTATATGCCAGGGTAGATCCTGCGCCACCACCTCCTACAAAGATATTACCTCCCCATGCTAGAGCTGTACATGCGCCTGTAAGAATTGAAGAACTGTTTGAAGATAATGACCAGTTAATACCATCATAGCTATAGATAACAGAATTATTTCCACTCAGATCGCCGCCTGCCACCCATACTTTTCCATTCCATGCTACACATTGGCCATTTGTCATTAAACTTACAGATGGTGAAACTGTCCATGTAATACCATCTGAGGAATATGCTAGACTGTTACCTACAGCCACCCAGAGTACTCCATTCCATGCTACTGCGAGAGCGCCACTTGTGAAAATCGATGAGCCATTGGCAGAAGGTAGCCAATTGATACCGTCATATGTGTATATCAGATTATATCCTACTGAAACTGTGAAATTATCAGAGAGAACTATGCTAGAGGGGCCTGTTGCGCCAGTCGCGCCTGTATCACCGTTCGCACCATTTGAGCCTGTCGCGCCAGTTGCGCCATCAGCACCAGTGGCACCGTCAGTACCAGTGGCACCGTCAGCACCAGTGGCGCCAGTCGCACCAGTTTCACCTATTGTGCCAGTTGCGCCAGTATAACCTGTCTCTCCTATTGTGCCAGTGTCGCCAGTTGGCCCCATAACATAATCTAGCTGCGTAAATACGACATTGGTTAAATTTGTAGGATCTGTAGAAATAATTACATTACCACCTGTTGAATTTGTAAAGATAACCTCGGCAGTATCTCCTGGATATAATACAACAGTACCACTTACAATTCCCGCATAATTTGACAAAAAGAATGATAATGACAATCGATGTATAACTGTATTTTTGTTCTTTCGAATCTCTAGTATTTCAGCCCCTGGGGCGCTGAAATATACCGCACCAGTAATCAAATATGAGATAACTGAGCTTGTATTATTTGTTAATACGCCAGTTGCTGGATTATAGGTGGCAGATATAGTTCCATACGAATTACTTATATCTTTTGTATCAAATATAACGGTATTCTCAGTTCCATTTAGTGTTGTCTGATTTGCTGATAAATAATATGTAACAACTGGCATAGGGCCTACTACACCTGGTGCTCCTGTGGCACCAGTGTTTGAGGCTGAACCAGGAAGGCCTGTCGCACCTGTGGCACCTATGAGGCCTGTAGCACCAGTGGCACCTCTTTCTCCTGTGTCGCCAGTTGGCCCCATTACATAATCTAGCTGTGTAAATACCACATTGGTTATATTCGTAGATTCGGCAGAAATAATTACATTACTACCTGTTGAATTTGTAAAGATAATCTCAGCAGTATCCCCTGGGTATAATACAATAGTACCACTTACAATAGCAGCATAATTTGACAAAAAGAATGATACTGAAAATCTATGTGTAACTGTATTTTTATTCTTTCGAATCTCTAGTATTTCACTCCCTGTGCCAGTCAAAATAACTGCGCCAGTAATCAAATATGAGATAACTGAGCTTGTATTATTTGTTAATACGCCAGTTGCTGGATTATAGGTGGCAGACATAGTACCATACGAATTACTTATATCTTTTGTATCAAATATAACTGTATTCTCTGTACCAGTGGTTGTTGTCTGATTTGCTGATAGATAATATGTAACAACTGGCATAGGGCCTATTACGCCTGGTGCTCCTGTGGCACCGGTGTTTGAGGCTGAACCAGGAAGGCCTGTCGCACCTGTAGCACCTATGGGGCCTGTAGCACCAGTGGCACCAGTGTATCCAGTTACACCAGTTGCGCCAGTGTCACCAGTATCGCCAGTCGCACCCGTGTATCCAGTATCACCAGTTGCGCCACTTACACCAGTGTCACCTGTATCGCCAGTCGAACCTGTATAACCAGTATCACCAGTTGCGCCAGTTACACCAGTATCACCAGTATCGCCAGTGGCTCCAGTGTCGCCAGTGGCTCCAGTGTCGCCAGTGGCTCCAGTGTCGCCAGTGTCACCTGTTGCTCCAGTAGCACCAGTATCGCCAGTTTCTCCTGTAGCACCAGTATCGCCAGTGGCTCCAGTAGCACCAGTATCGCCAGTTGCTCCTGTTGCTCCAGTCGCACCAGTATCACCTGTAGAACCACTATCACCAGTGGCACCAGTAGCACCAGTAGCACCAGTATCGCCAGTAGCACCAGTATCACCTGTAGAACCAGTATCACCTGTGGCTCCAGTAGCACCAGTATCACCAGTGGCTCCAGTAGCACCAGTATCACCTGTTGCTCCTGTAGAACCAGTATCACCTGTTGCTCCTGTAGCACCAGTATCGCCAGTCGCACCAGTAGCACCAGTATCACCTGTTGCTCCTGTTGCTCCA
>Ga0114975_10003171_pt1 | contig 11050 bp, 4 predicted proteins | sample S_130626_EF_Meta_FD_87031 | JGI IMG/M metagenome (GOLD analysis project Ga0114975, IMG submission 87031) | Freshwater microbial communities from Lake Simoncouche, Canada to study carbon cycling - S_130626_EF_MetaG | ecosystem: Environmental > Aquatic > Freshwater > Lake | place: Lake...
ACACAAAAACCATGATATTCAATAAACCATGATATTCAATAAACCATGATATTCAATAAACCATGATATTCAATAAACCATGATATTCAATAAACCATGATATAATAACTCACTAAAATATAACACAAAATTGCTAAAATAATAGAAAATACCCATATTGGTGTAACCGTTTTATGTTTGTATCCAACACCAAACTGGCGAAAACTACCGTCATAATTATACATGATATTTGGTTTTAAATAATGAATGAACGCGAAGACCACCAAAAATAAAATGATTGAAATGTTCACTTTATTTCTACGAATTAATCCTTTATTAAAAAAAGAGTTCATTGGTTCTATATTATCATTATTTATATTTTACTTTCAAAAAACAGACATTTTGTTGTTTGTTTGTTGTTTGTTGTTTGTTCATATGAAACAATCATTCATATGAACTAATTTTAGATAGAAAATAATCACCTATTTTTGTGTGGATGAGTCAAAATAAAATCAAAGATAATCACCACGAATGTATTCTTCATCGCCCCCCACATTATCATAAAAATCTTCGCCTAATTCTTCAAAATCATGATATCCTTCTTCCACAATGACTTCCTTTCCCACATCTTCGATATCTGTTTCAAACGGGTTGTTTTGTAATATTTCATCATTTGAAAAAGAACCGGTATCATTTTTCGACAATAATTCGCCACGTAATCGCTGTATTGATGCGTTTTGTTGAACATCCCATATATCCTTATCGTATTCAAATATTCCCCGTTGTGTTCCAATATTCCATTCATTCATTTTAAATCGTTTCAATAAATCCTCCACTTTTCTATCATCATCACTCATGTTCTCAAATTTCTTGGTAATTTCATTTTTTTCATTTGTTTTCAACATATTGACCATTTTAGAAATATCCTGATATTTTTTATTCGTAAGCGTTTTAGTATCATCTTGTGATTTCATAAAAGACAATAATAATTGACCAATCATTTGTTTGATTTCGGTTTGTTTGCCTCTACGAATTTCATCATCCGGAAGAGTGTTTTCTCTTTCAAACGGATCTGTTTCACCCATTTTGGTTTCTTCAAACCCACCAGTGGGTCTTTTTTTTTTATTACGCGAAGATTTAACAATAGCATGCAACAAATCATCATCTTCATCTTGTTCTTTGTGTTGTTCTCTTTGTATAGATTGTTGATATAGTCGATTTTTCGTTTGGGTTGTTGGATTGACAGCACACTCAATATAACAATATAATACAGACAACCAAATATGATAAAATAATAGAATGGATGTATTTTTGCTAAATAAATGGAATTGTGATTTAGAAGACTCGGTTTCAATTGGTATGTTTTCCATAAAAAGATTTATATCATATCCAATGCGTTGTATTTGTTCAAATATAGATTTTAACACGGGTTGGTTTTGAAATGTGCGAAACATTTCGACATCTTCTTTAATAAAAGAGGTGATATTTTCCACGTGTTTTGTTGAAAGAGCCCATGAGTGTGTGGGTATGTATGATTTGGAATCTCCCGAAAGAAAGGGTGATTTATTTATAATGGAAGACGGAATATTTTGAACCATTTGGTAAATCGCATTTTTGATAAATTGAATAATAGTATATTGATTTTCATCATACAACGAGCCATGATTTGAATCGGAACTTTTTTGTAAATCCGTCGCATTTTTCCATTCAGTTAAATGTTGAATAAAATATTCTATATTGTCAATTTCATTTTGCGGAGTATTTTTAGCATACCGATTCAAATAATCAATAATCGTATCAATCATTTTTTCATTCGTTTCTAATAAATAATTTCGCAAGTTCCGGGTGGAAACAATGAATTCTTTTTCTGCGGCAGTTGTCTCCATATTCAAATTGTCATTGGAATAATTTATCTTTTGCAAAGGGTTCTCACGGTATTGTTCTAAAACGGTCATTAAACGAGAACAAAACATTTTTGAAAAAACCGGATGTTGTTTGTCTTTCAAATATCCTAAATGTTCATAAATAATATCTATTCCACTTGCCGTTTTTTTTTCACTTGGTTTCAATTGATTTTCTTTATAGATAATTTTCATTAATTCATGTAAATGATTGACCCCAAACGTTTTACCGTGTCGTTTAAAAAAATAGATTTTATCTTCGATTGACATGGAGGATTTATATCCTGCGATTTTTTCGTGTAAAATGCGTTTTAGTACACTAGGAATAGGGCGGTTATTGTCTAAATTACAATAATAAATGAAGGCACGATAAATATTGTCTTCAATATATTCATTTGGAACATCGGGTTCTTTCCATTTAGTATATTCCGGGTTATAAAATAAAAAGGGTTTTGAAATAGATCGTATATTTCGTTGTGTCCGTATATTTTTAATAGAACGCAACAAATATAAATTGATCATTTTATCTTCTTCTTTCATGAAATAATGGAGTGGATTTGTTAAATCGTTTTCATTACAACATGCATTTTCTAAAAAGGGTATTTTACTGACGGTTTTCAACAATGCCGTTTTATTTCGAACTATTTCATTGATAATTTCAAAAATAGCAATTGTATTTAGGCGGTTTTTTACGGAATATACCGCAATATGAGAATGTTGTTTCTTATCCCCTTTTTTTAACAAAACAGTGGTTTCTTCATTATAGTCATTGCTTATTCCGGACAAAGAACCGGCGATACCGGTTATTTTTAAAACGGGCGGCATAAAATGAACCCATTTTGTCATTCGAATTTCGTCGGGAATTTCTTCGATTGTTTCGGGATATTCTTTTTTTTGTTTGTACATTTCTTGTATTTCAGGATCCATCAACATTTGTTCTTTTATCATTTTCATAATGGTTTTTTCCATGATAGTGGATTTAATTTTTTGTACGGCGTCCCATGGCGAAATGGATGATTTGGTGTTCTCTATAATACACGCTAAATATTGAATTCCAGTGGTATCTTCTTCACCTGTAAATGGGAATCCATTAAACGATTTCACGCAAGTAGGAAAGTGTTGTATTATTTTGACAGATGGAATGGATGTTTGAATCGCAATAAATAAAACGGAGGAAACCATTGTAATCATCATTTGATGTTTAAATGTTTCATAACTAATTTCCTTTTTTTTCACACCAGTCGCTGCCTGTTTTTTTCGTGAAATTTCCAATTGTCTTTTATATTTCTCTTCGCTAATGAGTATTTGATGTATTTTTTCGGTGGAATATCGCATAGTAAATGCTTGAATCGATATTTCTTTCAATCCTATATTTTGAGAGAGAACATGCATAATATTATAAATGATTTGAGTGGTTGGATCTTCATATAGTTTAGGCAATTCTTTTTTCTTTTGTTCTTCTATTTTTTCAACATTACGAAACACTTCTTCCACTTCTTTTTCAATGTCGATTTCTTCTACAAAAGGGATTCCGCCGGTTTGTCCTTCGAATTCTTCCCCCACAAAATCGATTTTACGAAGAACATATCCGCTGTATTTATCGACAATTGAATCCCCATCATCGCTCATCTTCCCATAAAATCGACATATTTCACTCAATTTAATAGAATAATCGCCGCCTCTCACGAATTCGCTCGCCAAAAAATAGATTGATTGAGGCAATAATTTTATATTTGTTTCTTTACAATAAAACCAATGTTTATCTTCTCCTTCAGCTAAAGGTTCTCTGCAATAATTCGAATAGAACAAACAAATATCATTTTGTTTTTTAATAAAATCTGCTTGAGCAAATATTTTATCTCGTAAAGACGCATACGGACAACTCATACCTACCTCAATATTTGCGTATTTGCCAATTTCATAGGCAATGTTATTTGTGCGATTTTTCAAAAAATCATTGAGAACCGCAATTCTTTTCTGTCGTTTGAATGCCTGTTCCACATCTTTTTGCAAATCGATTTTCATTTCTTCTATTGTTTTTGTAAAACGTTGATCAAAGGATTTATACAATTCTTTTTCGGCATTTCGTTTTTGAATGCGAACAGAAGTTTCGGTGGAATCGCATGTTTGTGTTTTAGTATTTTTATGACATTCTTTAGAAACATTACAAAAAAAGGTGTTTGTATCAAAAAAATCATTGGGATCAATATCCGTGTCTTTAACCCAGTTATTTTTAACACGGCGATAATATACTTGAATCGTTTTTATTTTTTTCTCAATTTCCATTTCTTCTTTTTGTTTTTCCGTCATTTTATCAAAATTTAATCCTTTCGTCAAACTTGGCACTAATTTCAAAACGGCATATTCACCATTTTGGACACGCTTCTTTTTATTTAGCAATGTTTCTGTCATTTCAACCACCATATTTGTTGGACAATCGTGTTTTTGAACAAGGTTCTCTTTTAGGAATTCGGTGAATTCTTCTACATTCATTTTCTTTTTTTGATCTTTATAATTTTCTAAAATGGAATACGGTGTGTCATCAAATTCATTGTCATAAAAAACATCTTCTTTATTATTGTCCATTTGCAATTCATGAATTGATCGATATGTTTTTGTGAGAAATCGTCGAACACAATCCTTGGATTTTATTTTTTCGTATTTCGACATATCCTCAAGCATGGGGATCTCTTCAATCCCGGGAAACAATTGTTCCGGTGGTAATAAAGAAATCATTAAAATAGAAATCATTTTATAAAACAGAACACCATAATCAAATGAAATCATAAAATCTAAAAGAGAACTTTCACCGGGGTATGTTTTTTCCTGGGATTTCGATGAATTGGTGAATCCAACCGGCGAAATATATTCTAAAAATGTTTTGTACAATTGGTCGTTCTCTTTTAGCAAAAAAATGATTTGACGACCACTTTCATTGGGAGAAATATTAAAATTATGATTTAAATATTTAGCATATGACTTCGAATTTAAATTCAATTCTTTTTTATACTCTAAAATATTACTGCTTATTATTTTTCGAATGCGATTGTACAATTTAAAAGACACATTATCTGAATACATTGAAAACGGTTCTAATTCATTTATATAATCATGAAAAGAGAACTTGCGAGAATAGATTCGTGATGTATTTAGAGAATGGTTCTCTTTTTCTATCATGGAAAGAATTGTATCGTTTAATGGAAATACACATTGTAAGAAATCTTCAAAGAATTTATTTTCATCACGGCGATTCGATAATATTTTAGAAACCACATTATGATCGAGCACAAATTCTTGGATTGTATTTGATGTGATAAACGCATTATCATCAAACTTGCGCACATTTTTTACATCGGTTATTACATGTTGAATATATGGAAATGATTTTAAAATATAGGATAATAAGAACGGGGCTTGATGTAAATGACAACGTTGTAATATATTAGTCATTGGTAAATGAAGACGTGAATATTCAATGATTGATTTAGGTAAAATTAAAACGGATTTTATAGAAAGTGCGTCGCTATTTTTACTTCTCGCTGCTTCCTCTTGATTTGTACGTTCTAAAAATCGTTTTGCGAAATTAGTAGGATTTGTTGTATTATAAGAAAGGGTTGATTGATTGGTCTCTGTAATATATCGTTGGATTCCGTATTGAATCGTAGATAAATAATCATGTGTATTTTGAGAACAACATGCGTGGCTATTATAAGATTCATTATTTGAAATAATTGCTTCTATGTCTGCGATAACACTGCGTTGATGACAAATTAATTGATTTAATTGACCCGGTGAAACAAAGGGTTGCATATTTAAATCGGGGTTATAATTTTCAATACGTGTATTCAAATCTAAATATTCATTTAATTGATCTACTAATAAAATATCATTTTCTTCATTTAAATGGTTCTCTTTATTTGATTCAAAATATACTTTTTTCTTTTGTTTTACAACGGGGATTACCCATTGTAATTTTGTGTCTAAATTTGAAATACGATCAATAATGGGTTTATATAAAAAACCATTGATTCGTTTTTCTTCTACATTATAATTTTTATCGAAGAAAGAGAACTTTTCACGTAGTTCTCGAAAACGATGAATGAATTTATTGAGTTGAAACATTACATTTGGGGTTCGTTGGAAATTAGGAATCGTCGATAAAATGCGTTCTGTTAAATCATTTAGTTGAATGTCTAAACCATATTTCTTTTCACTGTCGGGAATTTCTACCATTTGATAAATTTCTTCTTCATTTGAACCAAATAAATCATTTGCGTTCAAATACATCCCGTGCAACTGTTCTCTCACGTTTTCTTCTAAAGGTGAAACTTCCGGTGGCGTATTGATGATTAATTCCCCGTTTGAATTGAATTCCATTGACGGTGGGGTGTCTGCGTTTTCTAGAAATTGGCGATCTTCTAAATAGATACCTTCTTCTTGTTCCGTCGCATTTGCAAGCTGTATATTTTCTCGTGGTGCATCGCGTTTAATGATTTTTTCAATTGGCAAATCTTCGGGAATACCTTTATATTCAAAATCAATGTATATTGTTTCTTTTTGTGGAAAGGTTGTGATTTCAATACAATCTTCTTCTAGATTCGTGATACGACCGGTAATAATTGCGGGTATTTCGCCACCAAAATGAATATCTACCCACTGTTCTGTAAAAAGTTTGTTTTGACGGGCATAACCGGATACGTCGCTTCGACTTAATAAATATATTTCTGTAATGGTTTCTTCGCGAAAAGCGTGTGTTTCCGGGTCAATCGCGAGTTCTTCTTTTTTTTTTGAGGATAGTTCGATTAATTTGAGTTTGGATTTATCTAAATAATAAATATAAAATGTCTTTTCATTGAGTTCTAAATTATTGGGGGCTATGATTTGAATGATATCACCCAGTTCTAAATCGATTTTATTTGGTTGTTTTTTGTTTTTATCTTCGCCGTCTTCTTCACCGTCTTCTTCGCCGTCTTCTTCGTCTTCTTCACCGTCTTCTTCACCGTCTTCTTCACCGTCTTCTTCGTCTTCTTCACCGTCTTCTTCACCGTCTTCTTCACCGTCTTCTTCGCCGTCTTCTTCACCGTCTTCTTCGTCTTCTTCGCCGTCCTCGTCGTCTTCTTCGCCGTCCTCGCCGTTTTCTTTGTCTTCTTTTTTGGCTTTTTCTTCGCCGTCTTTTTCACCTATATTCCCCTTTTTTTTTACGTTTTCATTTTCTTTTTCTTTCTTCTTAATATTAATTGTATTTTTTGCACCACCATTTACAATAATTTCATTTTGATTGTGTGATAAATTATTAAAAACATCCATTTTATATATGAATCTATTTATTATATAATTTGAATATATTATTCTCAATTTTCCTTGTTTTGTTTATTGTCATTGAAATACAATGTCGAATAAGATAAAACAAGAGAACTAAGGGGGGAAAACATGAAACAAGAGAACCAAGGGGGAAAAACATGAAACAAGAGAACCAAGGTAAAACAATATAAAACTAAATACACAATGATTTTTATTTAGAAAAAATAAATATGGAAAAACAAGAACACTCATTTTATGATAAACATATAATTGAATCATTGAAAAATCGTATTGAAAAAATGGATAAAATTCACCACATTGAAATTCTTAAGATCTTAACAAAATATAATAAAATTAAATTAAATGAGAACAAGAGCGGCGTTTTTGTAAACATGTCTTTTTTACCCGTTTATATTTTGGAAGAAATAAATAAATATATTGAATATGTAAATGAACAAGAACAATACATACATGTAGTAGAAGAAGAACAAGAAAAATTGAAACATTATGTTCAGCAAACATAATGAATAATATTTGGGATATGTGATCGACCAAATACAGAAGAACCTGCCAATAAAATAAATATATAAATAGTAATTAATAATATAATATATTGTGTTCATTTACCATTTCAAACTTATTTTTATATAATAGACGAAAACTATTTTATGAAAAACATTTTATTAGCAATGAATAATCCCACTATAATTCAAAAACAAAATCACGACAATTTTTATCATTTTCATGTTTTTAATAATATGGATGATTTACAACGTCTAAATACTCACTTTTATAAGAGTGCACCACCGCCAATAAAATCAACATCCGGCAACATAAATATAAATCCTCTACATTCGACGGCTTCATTCACAAAATTAAAATCAACAAATATTCTTTTAAAAAAGAATGAAACAGAACAACAAATATTGTGTGATGCCATACATTTGACCGGGTTTCACGGGTGTCATCAAAATCCAAAAATAAATAATATTGCAAACCATGGAGACCAGCACAAAAACCAGACTCACAACCAGATCCACATCAAAAACCACGAATGTTTTACCCCCGAACATAAAAATATATTGTTTTGGTGTATTTATATAAAAATATATGGTTTGGAGGAATATAATGATCTTAAAATAAATGGTCAATTTTTACAGCGTTTTGTCAATAAAGATTCGGTCTTATCAAATGTCAACGGAACATATACAAATATCGAATACGCAGAACGAAAAAAAATAATCAATACTTTTCAAGAAAATACAGAAAAACGCAAAGAATCAAATATCAAATTGACCAAAGTTCTTATGACTGAATTATTATCCGGAATTTTAGCGGACGTTGAGACATCCATTAGTTCTCTTTATTTATTTTCTATTCATTACAATCAAAATATTTATTTGGTAAACAATGAAAACAGAACCTATATTAAATTTGGAACGAAATTAGTAGAAGAAACCGAAGATGATAATTATAAAAAAAAAATAGTTGTTTATTATCAATCAAATAATAAAAAACAAAAATATTATATTGATATTTCAATTGGTTCTCAATTGCCAAACCCCGAAAAAGAGAACTTTGAAGAAACGTATTTTGAGTTAGAAAGTTTGTTTAAACCATTCAAAGGGTTGTCTAATTATACAGTTGGTAATTTACATGAAATAGCAAATAAAATAGGGTTGGTCATGGAAAAAATGCCTAAAAAACAAGAACTATACGATGAAATTGTAAAACACATCACATGGAAATTTTGAGTTGGGTTTCATACAAAGTCGAGTCAATATTTTATTTTACCTTTAGTGTCTATTCTCCTAAACCCCCTACCGGAAGGGGGTGGGAAGAATAACACGTTTCTATTTGGCCCCATTTATGGTTTCATATAAAATATTGTTTTTTATATGAATCACTGTTTTTATTTTACAATATATAAGGTAAAAGCATCCCAAAAACCAAGACCACACAATAAAATTGAAATATAATAACCATTGGTTCTCAAATAGTATTATATAATTTATTACATAACGAATAAAGGATTCATTCCACAATCGAATAAAGGATTCATTCCACAATCGAATAAAGGATTCATTCCACAATCGAAATAAATTTCATTGTAAAATCAAACCGGTTTAACAAGATAGAAAAAAAACATTGCATATAATATAGTATTTTATAATGTCCTATGCCAAGGAAAAGGATGAACTCAAAGAAATGTTGTCTCTTTATATAAAAGGACGTGATTCAAGTAGATATCAAGTGAATGACCGCCAAGAAGATGAACTCGAAATCCGTTTTGGAACAAACACCTTTTTATCACGACCAATTACAAAAATCGACTATGATAATGTTGTCAAACAATTGTATCATTTAGGTTTCGAACCACAAGATAGAAATGTGAAAGGAAATATGATGTTGCGAATCCAAAATGAATTTACGGATTCAAAATCCGGTTATACGAAAATGTCCCAATTAAGAACCGAAATCAACGGTATCGATTTAATTCAAGAATATTGCAAAACAAATAACATACAAAATTTGATAGACAACCCTGCCAACATATATTCATCTTTTTCAAAAATCATTTACACTTTAAAAACGGGGGTAAAACATCCAAAACAGGATTATATTATGCGTCCGGTCAATTTCAATGATCATAGTTTTAGAGTTTCATATCAAGTAGAAGAACGTTTGAACAATAATGCCAATTTAGTGAAAGAAACGATTTCAAAATGGACTGGACAAAAGAAAATGTTTCGTTATATGAATCGAACCCGATTTACTCACACGGATTATCCGGTGTATGCCGATATTAGTATTATAAAATCAAACCGAACCACTAGAAACAATGTAACCGGCAAAAAAATACCTGTATTGCAATATACTGTGCAAGATGCCTTTTTATTTGACAATCCCGAAATGTATGAAATAGAATTCGAATTTGATAAATCAAAAGTGGGAAATGGCACCGAATATGACACGACAAATAAACTGATGGATATGATTTTTAAATTGGTTCGCATTATATTAGGGGCATTACAAGGCACCAATTATCCAATATCTTATGTGGAAAGAAGAGATATTTTAGAAGAATATTGGAAAACGGTTCATCAAAAACACGATTTGAAAAAACAAGAATATGAACTTCCTAAACGAATTACAAATCACGACTTTATTGGTCCGGCGTCATATACTTTACAAATGGAAAACATTACACCTTTATTTGAAGAAAACGCAGCAATTTCCATATCATCTATCGATACACGACCCAATTTAATAACGGGTCCAATAAAATATGACAAAACAATCCCGAATATTCGAATGAATTATGCGATTACCGACAAGGCGGATGGTGAACGTAAATTGTTGTATGTTCACGGAAACGGTAAAATATATATGATTGATACGAACATGAATGTTATTTTTACGGGATTAAAAACACCCCATGAGATGTTGGGGTATTCTTTATTAGACGGTGAACATATTCGCAAAGATGACAAAAATAATTCTGTGGAAATATATGCGGCGTTTGATATTTATTTTATTCATAAAAAATCTGTTCGTGAATATGCTTTTATGAAAAATGACAATGAAACAGATGATGAAATTAGTTCTGTTCAAAAAGATGCTAAAGTTAAACAAACCGAAAAACAAAACGAAAAACAAACCGAAAAACAAAACGAAAAACAAACCGAAAAACAAAACGAAAAACAAAATGAAAAACAAAACGAAAAAGAAAATAAATACAGATTATCTTTATTACAAACATTCATTAAATCATTGAATCCCATAAATATAACAAATGACACTTCTAAAAAAGAGAACACACCAACCGCATGTAATTTTATATTAAAAACAAAAGAATTCTATTCAAC
>Ga0114975_10003174_pt1 | contig 11046 bp, 13 predicted proteins | sample S_130626_EF_Meta_FD_87031 | JGI IMG/M metagenome (GOLD analysis project Ga0114975, IMG submission 87031) | Freshwater microbial communities from Lake Simoncouche, Canada to study carbon cycling - S_130626_EF_MetaG | ecosystem: Environmental > Aquatic > Freshwater > Lake | place: Lake...
GCCATTGCGCAGGGTGTGGCTAGTACGGACCAGAGCGTGGATGTCTCTACGTTTTCGGGGCGGGTCTGGGTGGCGCAGGGGCGCACTGTCTACTATTCGGCAGCCGGCAAATACAACGATTTTGTAAGCGTGAGCGCGGGCAACATCCTGCTGACGGATGAGACGCTGCACAACAACATCACGGCGCTGCTGCCGGCTAACAACTTCCTGTATGTGTTTGGCGACGATAGCATCAACGTCTTCTCGGACGTTCGTGTACAAACAAACGGCACCACGATCTTCACCAACACCAACGCCAGTGCCTCGGTGGGCACCAAGCGCAACATGACCATCTACCCGTATTTTCGGTCAGTGTTGTTCATGAACGATTACGGCGTGTATGCGCTGGTGGGTTCTACCACAAGCAAGCTCAGCACGCAGTTAGACGGCATTTTCCCGCTGATTGATTTTACGCAGCCGGTAACGGGCGGCCAGGTGCTGCTCAACAACATCTTGTGCGCGGCTTGGTCGTTTACCTACAACGATCCGTTAGCCGGTGCGCGCCCCATTCAGGCGGTGTTCTTTGACAAGCGGTGGTTTTTTACGTCGCAGGGCGCGCTGAATTATGTGACCAGTGTGCCGTCAAACGGCATCATCTCGTTGTATGGCACCACCAGCGGCGGGCTTTACAGGCTGTACAACAGCAGCACTGTAGGCGGCAACGTCATTATCAGAAGCGCGCTGTGGCCGCTGACGGACCCAATTAGGGACAAGCAGGCGCTTAAGTTTGGCGTGGAAACAACCGCGTCGGTGTTGGGCAACGTCGCTGTCACGGTTGACAGTGAGGTGAGGACTACTGCGGCGGCTACCGTTGGCTATGTGCTGGCTACGTTTGTGTCATGGACGAACACCTCGGGTGCCACGATAACGTGGACAAACAGCAGTAGCGCCACTATAAGTTGGTTCAACAACGGGTATCAGCTTTACAAGAGCGATGCCCAGCAATACGGCAAGTACCTTGGTTTGACGATCTTGTCTGACACTGCCATCTACACGTTGAACACGTTGGAACTCGAATATGAATTGAGGGCTAGGTTCTAATGGCGCTTCCGATCACGATCCCAAACACGTTTGGCGGCGCCACGGTGCCGATTCCGCTGTCGCAGTTGGACAACAACTTTTCGACGGTGGTGAACGGAATTAACGGCATAGGCAACGGCACGAACAGCCTGGCTAACGTGTCGATCACTGGCGGCAGCATTGCCAACGTAACGCTGTCAGGTACTGTGACTGCGCCTACCAACGGCTACCGGCGCAATCGTATCATCAATGGCGATATGCGGATTGACCAGCGTAATGCTGGCACGGCGCAGACCGTTACCACTGCTGGTGCTTATAATTTAGACAGGTGGGTTGTGCTTCCGTCTGGTGCTTCCGTTACAGCGCAAAGGGTTGCCGGCTCTTCTGGTTTTCAGTACGCGACTCAAATAACTGGCGCGGCAAGCGTTACTGGCATTAATTTTTTACAAAGAATTGAAGCGGTTAATGTTGCTGATTTAGTTAACCAAAACGTAACATTAACAGCCACTATTTCTAATTCACTATTAACGAATGTCGATTGGTATGCTTATTACGCCAACACAATAGATAATTTTAATAGTATTACTTTAATAACTTATGGCTCATTTACCATGTCTGCTACTGCGACGCAGTACACGGCTACGTTTAACCTGGGCGCAAATGCCGCAAATGGTGTTCTTATTAATTTTAGCGTTGGCGCTCAAACTTCCGGCACTTGGACCGTTACGGGCGTGCAGCTTGAGGCGGGCAGTTCCAGCACGCCGTTTGAGCGGCTGCCGATTGGCGAGACGTTGATGTTGTGCCAACGGTATTACTTCTCTACACAAGCCTCAATCTATGGTTCCATAGCTTTTACTGGAGAGTTGGTGCAATGGAATTCAATTTTTTCATCAACCATGCGCGCGGCGCCAACAGCAACAATCACTGGCGCATCGCCGTCAGGCTCTATGAATGCAGGGCCTAGTGTTGCCAATACTTATTCTGGATCAATAAGTTTAACAACAACTGCTTTTAGCAGTTTTCTTTCAAATGGGGCTTGTGCTTTTACCTTAAATTGCTCAGCGGAGTTGTGAGGCATGCCTGAATACACAAACGCCCAGTATGTAGCCGTTTATGGAAAAACCAGGGGCATTTCCGTTGACATCAACGGAGCGCCGTCGTTTGTTCCTATTGACCCGGCCAACACCGACTATGCCAACATGATGGCGTTAGTGGCGGAAGGCAAACTCGTGATTGCACCGGCGGCCTAGGATGGACCAGAGCATTTACAACATAGCCATAGCGGTAGCAGGGGCGGGCATTGGCTGGTTTGTAAAGGTCGTTTGGGACGCAGTGCGGGAGTTGCAGGAAGACCTTAAGGAGTTGGAGCGTGACTTGCACGTCAACTACGTTGCCAAGGATGACTACCGCCAAGATATTCTTGAAATTAAGAATATGGTAAAGCAGATATTCGACAAGCTAGACCGCAAGGCAGACAAATAGGAGATTGCTATGAACCGTGACATGTGGCTGGGCATCTTTCGTCATTTTCTCACTGTGGCTGGCGGCTTTTTTGTTGCTAAAGGCTACGCTGACACTGATACCGTCAATACTGCCGTAGGCGCGGTCACTGCGCTGGTTGGCGTGGGGCTTTCTGTTGCTGATAAGCGTGGCTGATGGACTTTGGCACGCTCAGCATTGTTAAATTTGGCGACAAGGACAGCCTAGGCGAGTTCTTGTTCGTCAATAGCGTGCAGCATCAGGTATTCCGCGAGACATTCTTTGCGCAGGGCATTCAGGTGCCTGCTTTTCCGCTTGCGGACGCTGATATAGACAATTTGGACGATTGGTTGCTTCCACACCAGGTTGAGCACCAGTCTTTTGCGGGCCTTTTGGGGCTGCAAGACCCGTTTAATATGCTGGATGCCGACTGGAACAACGAAGAATCGTTCTACGATTGGCTTGCCACGCATTTGTCGATCCATGAGCAGATTGCTGTTGCGTTGGGGCTGACCTAATGCCCTCACAGCAACAAAACACCAGCCAGATTTTGCGCGGGGGGCTAAACGCCGAAACCGGCTCCCCAAAAGAAACGGAAAAGGCATTAATTCACATTGGCGCTTTGGTGAAGGCTAAGGTTTTAACGATTTCCCGTATTGGGAACACGGTATTTACAACCAGCCGGGTTAGTTCTGACGGGAAGTGGCTGCCGCAGACGGAAGCGGAGGTGCATATGTACACTGCGGAGGGCTTGCAGGAGGTTATGCAGCGCCTGGCGGTGTTGCCTAACACGCTGCGCTCTATGGGCATCCAGAAGGCTTATACCTACGCCATGCAGCCTGCCATCATGCGGGTTATTCAGTCTGGGTTACAGCAGGCGGGTTTGCAGCCTAACGTGAGCACGCAGATGAAGTATGTAAACGGCCAGATGGTGCCCACCTACGTTATGGAGGTGGCCCTCTAATGTCGGAATATGGCGGTCAATATGATGCTTACACGGCGGCGGGCGGGGGATTTGGCCCTGACAGCGCGCAGTACAGCCAGTATTTAGCTGACCAGAGAGCAGCGCAGGATTTGGCATACGAGCAAAGCCCCGAGGGGCAGCGTATGCAACAGTATCACCAGCAACGGGCGCTAGCGCGTAAGAGCGACAAGGGCACGTTCAATATTATTGCGGGTGTGTTTGCGGCGGTTGCGGTGGTGCTTACTGCGGGCACGGCGCTAGGGGCTTTTGCTGCTGCGGGTGGGTTGGAGGGCGCTGTTGCTGCGGGGGTGGCAGAGGGCGCTATTGAAGGTGGTGCGGCGGCGGCTGCTGTAGCGGAAGCTACGCCTGCTGTGGCGGCAATTGAGGCTGGTGGCGCTGCGGCGGTGGAGGCTGGCACTGCCGCTGGTGCTGCGGAGGCTGCTGCGCCTTCCGTATTTTCATCCATTATTGACGGCGCGACATCGGTTTATAACGCAGTTAGCGGCGTTGTTGAGAGCGTAGGCAACCTTGTTAACATTAGCGACCCGCTGACCATTGCGGCAAAAGACGCCGGCATTAACCCGCTGGTTGCTAAACTAGGTTCTACGTCATTGGTGGGTGCTGGCCGCGGCGCTTTGACTTCCGCGCTAACCGGCAGTGATCCGGGTTTGGGGGCTTTGGGCGGCGCTGTTGGTGGTCTTGTTAGCGCAGGCTCAAAAGAGTTGCTGGGTGCGGCGGGGCTGGGCAAGGAAGGCTTTGAGGGCGGCTTAAAAGGCACCTTGTCTAGCGCGCTTGGAGGCGGCGCCAGCGGGGCGGCCAGGGCTGCGGTAGGTGGTGGCGATGTGGGTGCTGCGGCGTTGCGGGGGGCTGCAACGGGCGGTGGCGGTGCGTTGACAAGCTATTTGCTGGGCGAACAGGGATTTAATTTAGGCAATACCGCATCCCAGTTTGGTGGTTCGCTTTCTAGCAGCTTAATTGGGCAGGCTATGACGCCTACGCCTTCTGTTTCTTCTGGCACTTCGCGCAACAGGGCCACATCGGCGGCGTTGGGCAGTCTTGGTGGCGCTTTGGGTGGTGGTATAACGGGTGGCGGTGCGCCGAGCGGCACTGACGCTGCTAGTGGTGCGGCCACTACGGGTGCGCCGTCCACCATAAGTGCTTCCGCGCTTGCAAGTTTGCTTTCTACGGGGAGTGATCCGGGGTATAGTTCTCCTATCTCTGGTGATAGCTCTCTTGACAGTAATGCTAGACCGTCGCCTTGGAATACGGCTTCTCTGAGGACAACAGACCCGACAGGATCATCATATGGCTAGGTTGGCACGCGCTTTGGGGACTGATTCTTTGGCTGATGTCGATCTGCGACAGTTGGCGAAGAAGGTGCGCGCTAAGGGCCGTGGCCGGGATACGGTGTTGGCCCACATTACGCCGAAAGAGGCTGCGTTGCTGAAGGCCCGCGGTGGTCGTGGCAGTATCAACCCGGATACTGGCCTGCCTGAGTTTGAACCGGGCGATGACGATTTTGGGCCGGGAAGTTCATTTTTTGAAAACATTTATAGTGCTTCCGCGCCTGAACCAGCCGCTGAGCCGCAATCAGATACCACGCAAACGGGTCCAACTACCTACAACGTTAATCCGCGTGATTTGCCTTTGCCTGGGCCGGGCGCTGACCCTAGTGCTGCTGGGCCTACCGCTGCTAGAGGCGCGTTTGACACGGCAAATCCAGAGGCTGCGGCGATTGCTAACGCCAACGAAGCGGCTGGTGTGAGGGCTGATGAGGCGGCGGCGCAATCGCCGGGCTTTCTTCAGCAGTTGCTTGGCGGGCTGGGCATTGGCGGTCTAGGCAACATTGGCGGCGCTGATCTTGCGCGCCTTGGGCTTGCTGGTGCTGGCCTTGGCTTAGGCGTGCAAGCAAGGAATGCTGCACAGGCTCAAGCTAGGGCGGGTCAGGCTCAGGTGCAGGGCATTGCCAATCAAGCGCAGCAGCGCGCGACATCTACTCAAGAAGCCATGTCTGGAACGGCGGCTGATGTTGCGGCACGCGCAGCGCCCGTTCAGGCGGCCATACAAGCCCTTGCGACACCGTATCAGGAGCAGGGTAAGCAACAGGCTCAACAGGCTCTGGCGGGCGCTCTAAGCCCTATGAGCGCGCAATCCCTGCAAGCGGCACAAGCTCAGCAAGCGCAGGCTCAGGCCAGGTCTGGTGGCGTCGGTGCGGCGCAGGGCATCAACCAATTAGAAGGGTTGCGCCAGGCGCTGTTGAGCAGCCAATATCAGCAAGGTCTTGGCGTTCAGCAGATTGGCGATCGTTACGCGCAAAGCGGCATTACCACCGGCTTGGCGCAGGGCAACCTTGGCAGCCAGTACAGCAACCTTGCTTACAGCACGGGCCTAAACGCGAGCGGGATTGCGGACCAGTACACGCTGCGGGCCATTCAGGCCGGGCTTGCGGGCAACCAAGAGGCGCAGCGCCTGACGGCAGGGTATTTCCAAGCCTTGGGTTCAATCTTGGGTAGCACGCCAGCGTTGCGAGCGCAGCCGGCAACCACAACTCCGGGGGCTTAAGCCATGCCAGAACCCAATTACGGTCAAAACGCCGATCTGGCGGCAGAGCGGGACGCTATCCTTGCTTTGCCACCGGACCAGATGCAGCGCGCGTTGTTGGCATTCAGCCAGCGGCGGTCAGGTGCGCCTGAAATACCCGGCGGGTATCGCAACGCAGAGTTTGCGGCAGACTTGCCTGCGCCAACGGGCCGTTTTGCAGCTAACATTGTTCCTGGGGCTGGCGCGGATGCCGCAAAAAGCCTCATGGGTAAGGAGGAAGCGCGTCCCGCGACTACCGGCGCTGGCACAACCCCGCCGCCTGAATCCGGTTCCTACTCCGCCGCTATGCGAGCTATTGGCGCAATGCCCGAGCCTATCCGCGGGTTGGCGGAACAGGGCATTACCAACCGCCAGCGTTTGGATGAATTAGCGCGGCAACAGGGCCAAACCGAACAGGGTGTTCGTACAGCGCAAGCCCGTGGCGAAGCAGATGCGCAGCGGACTTTTGCGGAAGCGCAGCGCATAGCCGCCGAGCAAAACGCGCCAAGGCCAATCCCAGCGTTTGTGCCCACGCAAGACACCGCGGCGGATATGGGCACCCTGTTTAGCCTTCTAGCGGTTGCGGGCCAGGCTTTGGGTGGCAAGGGCAAGACCGGCGCTATGACGGCTATGGCGTCCATGACAGGGATGCTGAACGGTTGGCGTCAGGGGCGGCAAGACCTGTACGAGAAAGAGCGCCGCAACTTTGACGCCAGCTTGCGTCAGATACAAGCGCAGAACCAAGCGTTGCAGGAGGCGTACCGCCGCGCTCAAGAAACCGCGCGTACTGATATGGAATCTGCTAGGTCTCAATTGCAGATTGAGTTGACGCGCCTTGGTGCGCCTCTTGTGTCTATTGCCGCTGAGCGCGCTGGACTTGAGGGTGGCAGCCAGCAATTGCAACAACTTATGCAAGTTACGAGCCAAGTGATGGCGCGGAAAGATGCGTTGCAGGCTAGGGCGGAACAGGCTGCGCTGCAACTTGCAAACCAACAGCCTATTGTTGTGCCGGGTGAGCGAGAAGGTACGTTCGTCTATGCGCGGCGTGACGGCACGCCAATTCTAAACCCGCAAGGCCAGCCGTTGCAGGCACCGCCGCCCCGTAGTGCGGGCACTGCCGCGGGCGATAGGTTTGGATTTGGCGATATTGTTGTCGGTGCGGCTAACGAGGCTGCGGCGTCGCTTCGAAACCTCACAAGCATGGGTGCTGAAGCCAGCACGGGTCTTTTCCAAGGCCGCAATACTACTGGCCTAATGACGGCACCCTTGGGCGCTTTGACCAACGCCCTGACCAGTGATGAGGCGCAGCGGTACAACGTCGAAATTGCAAACTTTGGCAAGTTCCTATCGCAAGTGCAGCGCGGCGGCAGAACGGTGCCCGTGTCAGACATTGAGGCCAGCCAGCGTGTGTTTGCCGTCCGTGAGGGCGATAGCCAACATACCGTGCTGACCAAATTTGCGGCCATGAGGCAGCAGCTTGAGCGTATCATTGAAGTTAGAATTGCCAGCCCTAATACGCCCGAGTCACTGAAAGAAATCTTGCGCGAAAACCTTGCGACAATCCAAGATGTGGTGCCGTTTAGCGTTGAAGACGTTAACCGCTTTGTTAATTCCCAAAACCAGACAACCACGTTTTCTGATATGTTCAGAGACGTAGGCATTGTGCCTCAACGCGGTACAACAACGCAGCCACCGGCTAATGAGGCAAGAACGCAGCCTCCTGCTCCCGTTGTCGCGATCCCTCAGCCCCCACCACCTCCGGCAGCCGCTGGGGCTACCTACAACAGCCTTGAAGAAATAACAGCCGCATGGCGCGCTGGGACGCTAACGCGCGAACAAGCGTTTGCAATCGCTCAACAAAGAGGGTTTACCGCCCGTGGCAGATGATCTTTCAATTGACGAATTATTCCCGGTTCAGCCTGCGCCAAGGGGTAATAATCTTTCAATTGATGAATTGTTCCCGATAGAACCGCCCGCGCCTGTTCGTGGGCCGCGCCCATCATTAGCGCAAGCGGGACGGGAACGAATTGGGGCTACGCGGCAGGCCGCTGAGTCTTTCCAAGATTTTCTAGGCACCAAACTTTCCGAATACGGCACAGCTTTGCGTGGCGCGACGGCGGATTTGCCTGCTGCGGGCCGTGGCGCGCAAACACTCACTCAGGGCACTGTAGCCGGCATTCCGGGGCAGTTTGGCGACATAGAGACGGCGGGCCGCGCTGGTTTGCGTGCCGTTGGCGTTAATGTGCCTGAACGATCTGCGCTGCCTACAACTGAGCGGGTGGCTAATTACGCTTATGGCAGGCCCAGAACGCGCGAGGAAGAATCACTGCGCGAATTGGGATCGTTTTTCAGCCCGCTGGGCGCTTTGTCTAGAATATTGACTCGTGGGGTTTCGGAAACGGCAGGCAGGCTTATCCCTCAAAGTTCGCCAGCAATTGAAGCGTCTGCCAGAAGGTTGGAGCGCGAAGGCATTGCGTTGGACCCAACCCAAGTGGCGAGGTCTGAGCCTTTGCAATCGCCCGGAGCGTTGGGTCGTCGCACCCGCAACCAAGAGCAAGTCAATCGTGCCGTTACGCGCGAGGCTGGGTTGGAATCCGCAACGGCTGATTCAAAGTGGCTTGCCGACCGCAGCAAATCCCTTGGTGATGAATACAACCGGATTTACAACCAGGGCGTCAATTTAGACCCTCGGGCGCAAACTGCGTTGCAATCCATTAGGGATGGCGTGGCGGCGATTGTGCCCGCTCAGGCTCCCGACATCATTCGGACGGCCAACAACATTCTGGACCGTTTTCCGCCCGGCGGTGTTGGCCCAGCGCAAATTCCCGGCAACGAGTTGCAAGCATTGCGCAACAACATTAGTGCCATTGCGCGCCGTGGCGGGCCAGAGGGCGTGCAGGCCGCTCAGATGGTTGGCGTGTTGGATGATATATTCATCAACGGCCTTCCTGCGGCGGATAGGGTGGCTACGCGAGAAGCTCTTAATCTCAACAACAGGCGCTACGGGGCGTTTGCTGAATTGGAGCGTTTGGCTGACCGCGGGTATGCGCGCGGCGGCAATGTTGATCTGCTTGCGCTAGGCGATCAAATGGCATCGCAGCATTCAGGGTTTTCGCGCGGTACTGCCCGCAATCCGTTGGCTGAATTGGCGTTGGCTGGGCGTGAAACTAATCTCACGGGGCTAACCCGCGGCGCGGAAGGCCGAGTTCCGGCAACCGCTGGCGCGGTGAGCAACATTTTGTCGGCATTGCGCACGTTGCCAGTCAGAACAGAACCGGCGCGGATTATGCAACAACGGCGCGCTGCGGGCAGGCCGGCCATTGCTGAGTTTGATTTGTACGGTCCCGCCTCGGTGGCTACCGTGCCTGCTGCCGCCGTTGGGCGCGTAGAAGAGGAGCGCCGTTAATGGCAAAGCAGAGCGTCAAGGGCATCAACCCCGATCTGGAAGCGGCTATCAGCAAGATGCTGAAGGAAGTGCTGAACAACCCGGAAACGAGCCTCATCGACAAAATGCGCGTGATCGACCGCGCTCTCAACCTTGAGAAGATCAAGCAGAAGGTGACGGACGACGCCTACGGCACGGGTTTCTTGACCGACGATGCGGACGAAGAGTAAAAGATGTCTCATGACAGAGGGACACATTCACATGGACGCCGTTCGGGTTATCCGCATTTCGCTTCAGGTACTTGGGGAGCGGGCCTTTTCCCTGCTCGCGATGCTAATGACTTTCTCGCTTTTTTGCTGGGCCATGCTAGAACCGAGTCACGAACGTCTGGCTCTTGTGGCATTTTTCGCCCTCGCCGTTTACATTCCCAGTCTGAAAGGTCAAAGGAAATCCTATGCTGAAACCGATCACGGGTAAGAAGTCCGGGCAGGCTACTAAATTCCAGCGCAGCCAAGACGATAACCAGCAAATTGCCGATGCTTCGCGACCTCAGTTGCCGCGTGACGGCAGCATGAATGGTCGCCCGACTTTTACGTCTGGCGAGCTTCCTAAAGGCGGCTACCAAGCTATTTGGGCTTTTGGTGACAACCCCACCAATACCAAGAATAGCCCGACCACTAAGCCGGGAAGGAAGGTTTACTAATGCCGGACCTTATTAAGATTGTTCCGCAAGAGGAACAGCTAGACGCCGTTGCCAAGATCAGGGTTTCAACGCCTCAGTCGTTGATTGACACTGATTTTGAGTATGGTTTGCAGCCCACCAAATGGGAGTTTGTTTACCAAACCAACAATCGCCCTACGGCTTATTATTTGCCTAATGCGCCGCTGACCTTTACGGCCATCGCTGGCGCGGGCACCAATGTGGTTACGGTGACTACCACAACACCGCCCGCAGTAGGCACCCCAATTTACATTACGGGCGCTACCCAGCAAGCCATGAACGGCTGGTGGATTGTTGCCTCAGTTTCTGCCGGCGTTAGCTTTACCTACAACCTGAGCAGCGGCACGGTGACCGGCAGCGGTTACGATTCTACCAAGACCTATGTGTACTCCGGGTATTTTTACGCGGGTGCTGGCCTTACGGTGGGTACGGGTGCTGGCGCTGCGTTTACCGCTTCCGGCACAACCGTCACCGGCGTCACAACCTATGCTCACGGCTTGAGCGTGGGCAATTCCATTTACGTTACCGGAACCACTGCGGCTACCAGCGGTCCGCCTAATGGCACTTGGGTGGTTGCTTCTGTTCCTAACGCCAACACCTTTACCTTTGTGGTTATTACCGCCCCTTCCGGCGCTATCACGGCTGCTGGTGGCGCTACCAGCACGCTTTATCCCGCTCCTAGCGGCTACACGGCGCATCGCGCGTATGATGGTGGCGTGCAGTTTGCCGTTGGTTCCGGCTCACCTAATGCCAGTATTGTGCGGCAAACCCGGCGTTATTTCCGGTACCAGTCCGGCAAGGCGCTTCAGATGAGCACCGGCTCAATTTTGAAGAATGCTTTGTATGTGGATAGCCTTA
>Ga0114975_10003178_pt1 | contig 11037 bp, 2 predicted proteins | sample S_130626_EF_Meta_FD_87031 | JGI IMG/M metagenome (GOLD analysis project Ga0114975, IMG submission 87031) | Freshwater microbial communities from Lake Simoncouche, Canada to study carbon cycling - S_130626_EF_MetaG | ecosystem: Environmental > Aquatic > Freshwater > Lake | place: Lake...
TATGTTACTGGTTCAACTATTAGTAGTTTTGGTTATGGTAATGGTGTATCAGTAGAGTTTTTAAGATCAGGAGATGTCGGTGTTGGTGCAACAGGTAGTACTGGTACAAGAGGAGCAACTGGTTCCAACGGTTCTAGTGGAACTTCTGGATCAAGTGGTGATTCTGCAGGTATCCAGTTTAAATATGCTGGAATTTCAGTGGGTATACCACCATCATCAAATCCAGCATCAGGATTTTTATATATCCCTTGGAATGGAACTATAGGAGTAAACTATGATCTTTATATATCATCAACAGATAAGAATGGGAATGATGTAGGTAATTTTGTAAGTTCATTAGACAATGCTGGTCAATTTACTAAAGTTACTATGCAGAATAACTCTGGTAAATTATTATACATAAGTATAAATCCAGGTTCTAAAGTTGTTTTAACTAGTGGGTTCAAATATACTTGTACAATAATTAACCAAAGTACATCATATCCTAGCTTTAATGATAATATAGGTGTTATTAAAGTATATGATGGAATTACTGGTGCGACTGGGGCAAATGGTGCACCAGGACCTAATGGAACTACAGTAATTGGTATAAAACTAAGTGATTTGTTACTACTAATTGATGATAAGTCATTGGAAACTGGTGTAATTTATAGAATAGAAGGCTGTGATTTGGGTTTATATGAGACTAATATATCAAAAGAGGGTGGTACTACTATATTTTTACAGGCATTAACAGAAAATAAACTTTCTGAGATTGGTACAGGTATTTTTTGCACACCTAAATATGAAAACTATGATATTTTTGAATATGAAAAAATTAATACATATGGAATTGGTGAGAGGAAAATATGGGGTGGATATGTTTGGGAATTGAAACCAGTTATTTTGTCTAATAATTCAATAGATTTATTTAATTTAGATACAAGTGAATGGATAAAACTTATTCCAGAACCTAGTGATCCATTTTATAATATTTCTTATGATGAAGTAAAATATGATATTATCAATGATAGAATCATATATCGTAATGAACAAAATGTAAATATTGTAAGTACTAACTATGCAAATATTTTACTTTGGGAGAATGAGAGATCAGTTTATAACCCTATAAAATCATTTCAATGGGGTAGAAAAAATGGAGCTGGTACTTTAGATAAAATCTATAATCAAAATATCACAGATTCTTATAATGAGAATATTAATATGATTGGCTCTCAATATAATATTATTTTTAATAACTTATCATATCAAGGAGCTATTTCTAATTTTGGTTATCAAAGTAATTTTATATTTGATAATGGTTCTTATCAAACCAATATCAGTATAAATAAAAATAGTTATCAAGACAAATTTACATTCAATAATAGTTATCAAGATAGTATTAATCTAACTACTGGTACAAATTATCAATCTAATATAAATCTAGATAATTCTTATCAAAGTAATGTTAATATACAAGAAGGATATCAATCAGGTTTGTATTTAAAATCATCTTACCAATTAAGTATAGATCTAATAAGTTCGTTCCAAGATAAGATTGAAATGGATAATTCAAATCAACAATCGATTTATTTAAGTGCTGATTGTTATCAAACGAATTTAGTATTAAATAAATCTACTCAAACTGGATTTACCTTTAATAACTCATATCAGTCTAATATAAATCTAATAAACTCTGGTCAAGATGGATTTAATTTTGGTGGTTCTTATCAAACTAACATAGTTCTTGAAAATTCTGTTCAAAGTTATATGCAAATTGGTAGTGGTACTCATCAAGATACATTAAAAATGAGTATGTCTAGACAAAATAATATAGAGGACTCTACTGGTAACTATCAAAAAAATATAACATTTAATAACTATTTCTTAGATAGATCTTATACTGGATTCTCAGGTGCAGAAGATGGACTATTTTACATAGGTAATCTTCCAACAGATAACTCAGCGCCTTATTTAATTGGTAAAATAAATAATCAATTAGTTGAAGTTGATATTACTTCTATAAGTGGTGGAGGTGGATCTGGTACACCAGGTGCTACTGGTGCAACTGGAAGTCAAGGACCAACAGGAAGTCAGGGACCAACAGGAAGTCAGGGTGCAACAGGAAGTCAGGGTGCAACAGGAAGTCAAGGTGCAACAGGAAGTCAGGGACCAACAGGAAGTCAAGGACCAACAGGAAGTCAGGGACCAACAGGAAGTCAGGGACCAACAGGAAGTCAGGGAGCTACTGGTTCATTCAATGGTGATGTAGCTACCTTTAGTTCAGTGTCAACAACTAATTTAAACTTACAATCTACTACACAGCCATTATTATCTAATAATGGTGATATTTATTTTGATGGTACACACTCATATTTATATTCTGGTACTTGGAGTCAAATTAGTGTTAAAAGTTCTAATATAATAACAGTTCAAAAAAATGGTGGTGATTTTACTTCTATCAAAGCAGCAGTTGATTCAATCAATGATTCTTCATCTTCAAATGGTTATATAATAAATGTTGGTCCTGGTGAATTTTATGAGGAAGAAATAGATTTTACAGGAAAGCCTTACATATCTGTAGTTGGTAGTGATATTCAAATTACAAAAATAATTGCAACATCATCAACTCAAAATCTTTTCATTTTAAATGATTCTGTTGAATTATCATTTATGACTTTGAAAGGAGTTGGGCCAGGATATGCTGGTATTGTTTGTCAGGATATAAATGGATTCTCATTAGTACATAAATTATCTATGTATGATTGTGATACAATGGTTTTAGTTAGAGGAACTACTCAATCAACAACATTTTATGGTGAGTATATCGACTTCAATGGAGATTATTCATATGGTATTAAAGTTGAATCTAATAATGGAATATTAGCCTTTGCCAATGCTGAAAACTATTATAACTTACCTGGAGTAACTGGAAGTATTGGTAACTTTGTAACTGGTACAAATTCAGTTTTAAATATTTTAGGGGCAGCAAATACTGGAGTTGGGAATGATAAAGCGTTTTATATTCAGAATGGGGCTAATTTAACTATTACATCTTGTGATATTACTGGTTATGAAAAGGGTATTGAAGTAGGAAATGTTGGTACTGCATCAACATTTGATATTGATGCAACTTCAATTGTTGATTGTACTTATCATATGTATATTGACCATCTTAATACATTTGGAACATTCCAAGGAAGTAGTTCACATGAAAAGATTTATAATATAAGTTCAAATGTTTATTGGGCATTCTTAGATAGTATAGATGGGGAGTTTGATATTACAAGAAAAATATCACTAACAAATGCAAATGGATCTCATGTTGATATATCAACATTAATCCTTGAAGGTTCTGCAATGGGTGTTTTAGAAGGTGGTGATATTTCAACACCAGTTGGTCTAACAGTTAGTATATCTGCAGGTTATGGTTATTTAGAATCTATTGCAGGTTATGTAATAAGAATTGACTGGCCAACAACTTCATTTTCTGTAGCAGATGATTCCGCTAAGTATCTTTACATAAATGAGAATTCATTGTTTTCACAATCAAATACATTACCTGATATTGAATCAAATATAGTATTTGGTAGAGTTATAACACAGGGTGGTTCTATTATTTTAATTGATAATAGTAAAGTAGATGTACATCATGTCGGTGACAAATTAAAGTTATTCAATAGAAACGCATTAGGATCTATTTATGATTCAGGTTCAATTGTAACTACTGCTACCTATAGTTTAAATGTAACTGATGGTTCATATTACTTTGGAAGTCAACATTATCTACCAATTGGTGGAACAGGAATTACATTTAGTCAATATGTAAGAAATGGTGGTTCTTGGACAATAACAAATACTAATGTTGTTACATCTCAATATGATAATAATAGCGGATTGACAGGTATGTCAGCTTCATACTTTACAAAACATACTTTGTATGTTAGTGGAGAAGGTGTTAATCAAAAGTATTTATTAGTTGTTGGTCAAACACAATATAATAATATAAATCTTGTTGAAACTGATGCACTTCCTACACCACCAATATATTTTCTTGATGCTATTACACCAATAGCAAGTATTGTTGTTAGACAAGGTACATCAACAATTTACGAAACCTTGGATATTAGACCAGTTATTGGTTTTAAATCAAGTGGTGTTAACTCATCTTCATTACACTCAAATTTAGTTGGATTATCTGCAGATGATCATACACAATATTTATTGGTTAGTGGAACAAGAGCAATGCAGGGTAACTTAATAATGGCAAGTAATTCAATTTCAGGAGTAGGACAAATAAATAATGTAATCATTGAAGGTCATGCCTCAAGACATCTACCAAATGGTGCAGATCCTCTAGCAACAGGAGTACCATCACCAATTGGAGTAACTAACTCAGTTGGTATTCTAAACGCATTTGCAAGACAAGACCATATTCATGCAGGTCAAAGTTTTCAACAAGTCACAGACATAGGTGCAACTACAACAAACACTATAACTGCAGGAAGTTATGCTTACAATGGTGGAATTATATTTCCATATGGTGGCTCTACTATTTACTATAATAATACATCTGGACAAACACATTATTTTGGAGGTGGACCAGGAAATATCGTGAATAATTTATCAGTTCCATTGGGTAATATAGTAGTCGGTACAACACTTACTGTAGGGGATCCTTATCTTATAGGAGCCACTGCCATACATGGACTATTACCTACTACCACGATAGCTAAACTTAATGGATCTGTTTTAGATATAAGAAATACTAATTCTAATGTTCTTCCAGGAGATATGACCGGTGCAATTCAATTCACAGTAACTGATGATAACAGTAACGCGGGTTATACAAATGCAATGATTAAGGTAGTTTCTGTTGGAACTCCAGGGACAGGTAGTGCAGGCGATGCAGATATAATATTTTCTATTAATCCAGGTTATTCATTAGTAGAACAAATGAGGATAACCTCTTCTGGATTATTACTAACTAATGAAACTGCAAACACATTAGCTTATTTTGATACTAGTAAAAAAGTTAAAAGCTTACCTACTGCAACATATCCAAACTTAACTGAAATTAGTTATGTGAAAGGAGTCACTAGTTCTATTCAAACCCAATTAAATACTTTCTATCCAAAAACAGGTGGAACTATTACTGGTTCAGTAAGTATTACAGGTAATTTATCCATAAATGGTAGATTAATTGACAGTAATGGTTCTGCAGGTGACTTAGGTAGTATTCTTGAAAGTACTGGTACTGGTTCACAATGGATACAAAATACTACTTCATTTGGTGTTAATATAGATGGTGGTGGTTCGGTTATTTCAACTGGTATTGTAGCAGATGTTATTATACCTCATGATATGGTTATTACTTCTTGGACAATAATTGCAGATCAAGTAGGAAGTATTGTAATTGATATATGGAAAGATACTTATGCTAATTATCCAAGTGTTGTTGGTGATAGTATTACTGGTTCTACTAAACCTACAATAACATCCACAATTAAAAATCAAAGTTCTACTTTAACTGGTTGGACAACAACTGTAAGTGCAGGAGATATTGCAAGGTTTAATGTTGATTCAGTTTCAACAATAACAAGGATTAATCTTTTAGTACAAGGATATAAAATATAATTAGGTAAATGGCAATATTATTATCAGTAGCAGATGGATATTTGATGAGTGGAACTCTTGTAACTGCAACAGGTAGTTCTTTAATAGTTAGTGCGACACCTAGTTGGGGAGTTGTAGAACCTACTTCATTTCAAGGAACACCTAATACAGCAGTAACTGCAACAAACACAATTACAACACTTGTTACTGGTACATCATTTACTTTAGCAAGTTCTGTAATAGTTGCGGGAGTTGCTCTACAATTAAGTGGTAGAGCTGCGTCACCAACAGGAACATTAAATGTTCAATTATATGATGTTACAGGTGCGGCTATACTTGCTCAAGTAACAATAAATATATCTGATTTACCAAATTCTAATGGTGTTGGTAATAATCATATTGACTGGACCTATTTTAAGTTTGCATCACCAGTTACTACTATAGCAGGTAGATCATATGCTATAAGAACTCAGACATCAGTTGGATCACAATATTCATATTACTATACAACTGGTACTACAAATACAAATAGAGCTTTAGTAACAACAACTAATCAAGCACCTGTTGCAGGTGATCAACTTATAATAGCAGGTTCTTATACAAGTGCAGGAGTTAATACAACTACTACTATTACACTTAATGATAGGATTCAATCTATGATTCCTAGTAATGTGTGGATTAGTTCTAAAGGTATTGCAACATTTTACTCACCGGCAACAAATCCTGCAAATAGTGCACATGATTGGCAGGTTTCCATAGCAGGTTTTTTAGTTATTGGTGTAGGAGGTTCACTTCTGATAGGTACACAATTATCACCAATTCCACAAAATCAATCTATTCAATTAGTACTACAACCAACAACTGCACTACAATATACTTTTTTAGTTTATGGAACATTTAAAACTTATGGTAGTGTATATAACTCAGTGGGAAGTGGCAATCCATCCACACCTCAATTACCAATTGCTGCTAAATTGGTAACAGATGTACCTACTGGAGCAACATCTTCAACTACATCAATAGTAACTGGTTGGGGTTCACAAAATACTGTAATATTTACAAGTACATCAAGAACCTATACTGAATATGAATTAGTATCATTACTTGTGGGCACATTTTCATCATCTGGAACAAAAATAAATCACAATCCTATAACTTATGCACATGGTGGTAATGAAACAACTAAAGTACAAGGAGATGTAGTCAATATTACAAGAACTATATCTATAGGAGGTTGGAACTATAATGCTCTTGCAGCTACTAAAACTAATATACAAATATTTGCCAGTGCAGTAGTAAGTTTTAATTACACCTCATTCAGTGGTCTTGGAACTGGAACAACAATCACAACATCAGGTATTTGTGTCAATGCACTTAATACTGGCTATACATTTGATATACAATATTGTACTTTAACAGATAACCAATTTGCTGCAAATAGTACTTGTATTGCGTTAAATGTTGCTAGTACAATTGGAACAACAATATCTAATAATATATTTTTTGGATTAGGTTGGAGTGCAACGGTAGTTAACACATTAAATCTTTTAAAAATTGATGATGGTAACTATATTATAGGTTGTTTATCAACAACACAAGTTTTATTAGCAACTACTATGGGTAGTAATAATGTTTTTTCCTCCAATAATACACCTGCTGCTACTGGATTTGTAAACAATGCTAGTAATAATTCATTTTACTCAAATAATACAATAGGACTTAATATAGTAAATCCACCAACTACTGGAAATCTTAACTTAACCAACTTCCTTATTTGGAGAAATAATACATTTGGATTAAGATTTGAAATATCTGGAGTTGGATATCAAAGAAATAATATAATATCATTTAATGGTTTATATTGTTTTGGTAATACCACTGCATCAATAACTGTTTTAGGTAGAGTGTATGAGAAGATTTACTTCTACAATTCATTTTTTTATGGTGGTACAACTTTAGTACAACCAACTCACATAACAAATTCAAATTCCATATCAGTAGATGCATTTTATTATCATAATTGTTATCTTGGCTATTCTGATACATCATTGACAACATCACCATTTGGTTCAGGTTTCCTTTTTAATGGATTTTTTAATAATGTATCAACTATATTTAGTAATTGTTATTTCAATGGATCACTTAACCAAACAGGTTTTTATTTAGGTACAAACTTAAATGGTAACATGATTTCGCTAAATCATAATGGTGTTACTGGTTCAAATAGACAATGGGTAGATATAGGTAATATATCTACTGACTTTGTAATATACAAGAGTCCACCTAAATCATTAAGAATAACTACACAAGGTGCTTGGACTATTAGAATAACATCACCATTAGTTAAAGTTCCAGTAAAAAGTGGAACTACTTGTACAATTAGTGTGTTTGTTAGAAAATCAATTACAGCAGATGGTGCTGTTAATAATAGTACTCAACCAAGATTAATGTATGCTTTTAATCCAGTGCTTGGAAATCCATCAGAAACTATTGGTGATAAAACTAAAAATCTATTTCAGTATCCACAAAATTTTGAAAATGTAAGGTGGAATAAAACTGCAATGACCATCACCCCCGACAGTGTATCTGTTGCAGCACCCGATGGCACATTTACTGCAGATTTATTTGTTGAAGATAATACTACAAATAGACATAGACTACTATTAAATGGTATCGTATTAACAAGTGGTACATACACATTCTCAATTTACGCTAAAAGTGCTGCACAAGATTGGATACAATTAAATCCTGTTGCTAATAACTGGTCTGGAGATTGGGCAAATTTCAATCTTAGTACTGGAACTATTGGAAACACAGGAAGCGGAACCATTGCATCTATAACCAATGCAGGAAACGGGTGGTGGAGAATATCAATAGTATCAACTCTAACTAGTACAGGTGCTAATGAATTTCCTGTTATATGTTTATCAACCAATAATACCAATAGCGGTACATACCCTTCTTATACTGGAACTAATGCACAATGCTTTTATATCTGGGGTGCTCAATTAACATCAGGATCTACATTACTACCTTATTATGACAATGGTCAATGGGAACAATTAACTTATACTGCTGGAACTTTTTCAAATGATGGTGTGGCAGAGTTTTATGTAGATTGTGATGGATATTTAGGTTTTGTAAATATAGATGATTGGAGTGTTGATACATCTGTAGATAGTAGAGGTCAAGACTATTGGGGAGTAAATGCAACTTATGTTGAACCTGACTTCAAAAGAGGTACAAGATCATACACATTTGTAAAATAAAGATATATAAGAAATGGCAACATTACATTCAGTACAATCAGGAAACTTTACAACAGCAACAACTTGGGGATTAGTTAATGCAACATCTGCTGTACTTACATATACATCACAAGGATTTCCTGCAACTACACCAACTGCATCACCAACTTTTACACCTGGTGTAATTACGGTTCAAGGAATATCTATACATATTTCTAATAGGAGTGGTGGTGCCACAGGAACATTTACTGTAGAATTATTTAATGCAACAACTAGTACAGTTGTTGCAAGTGTTACTATAAATGTTACAGATTTATTTAATAATAATGGTCAATCTACAAGTCCAATAGGATGGGTTTATTTTAAGTTTACTACTCCTGTTACAACAGTGACTGCACAACTTTATTCAGTTAGATTAAGTACATCTGTAGGTAATCAAGTTGTAGTAAACTTTCTTACTACCGCCCAAAACTGGACAAAAGTTTTAGTTACTACAACAAATCAGGTTCCCGCAGCCACAGATGTATTAATAATTTCAGGACAACACACTGCGGCGGCTACAAATGCAACTTATTCAGTCACAATGAATAGTATATCAAATGCAACTGCATATGGTAACTTATTTATTTCAAGTAGAGGAACTTTAGTTTATGGAACTGCGTCTTCAACCAACTATTCATTGAGATTGGCAGGAAACTTATTAGTGCAATTTTTTGGTACTTTACAAATTGGTTCAGTAACTGACCCAATACCTGCTACTTCAACTGCTACTTTAGAGATACTTTGTACAACTGCATTACAATATACTATTGTAGTTTATGGCACAATGACTACTTACGGTACTCCTAAAACAATTGCTACAAAAATGGTTGCAGATAATCCTGCATCAAATACATCAACAATTACAGCAACTGCAACTGGTTGGAAGAATGGTGATATTTTTGTAATGCCAAGTACAACAAGAACATATACTCAATATGAATTACTTACTTTAAGTACAGATGCGGTAGGTGTAACATTGACACATAATGCTTTAGTTAATTCACATGGTGGTAATGCAACAACTAAAGTTCAGGCAGACTTAGTAAATTTAACAAGAAATGTAATTATTAGATCAGCAACAGGGACACTATTGACCAATAAGACAAATATACAGATGAGAGATCCAAGTATAACTAGTTTTTTCTATACTGCATTTTTAGCATTAGGAACAAGTACAAGTAATACTACAGCTGGTATTTGTGTGACATCATTAAATACAGGTACAATTCCTTCACAAACAGGTTCTTTTAATTTTCAGTATAATGTTGTTAGAGAAATTGTTACACAAGCAGCAACAACAACTGCAAATTCTGCTTTAATAACAGATAATACTGCAAATGGTATAACTATATCCAATAACATATTTTATATAGTTGGATTTAGTACAATAGTTGGTACAACTATACTTGCTTCAATAAATGATAACAACTACTTTATGGGTTGTTTAGCAACTACACAGATAGTAAATGCAAATTTTGCAGGAGGTGGTAATGTATTTACATCAAATAATACACCTGCTCTTATAAATGCGTTTTATAATAATTCAAGTGATTGTTCATTTTATTCTAATAATACAATAGGATTGAATATGGTCAATCCTTCTGTTTTGACAACAATGAATAGTAATCTAACAAACTTTCGTTTCTGGGCAAATAATACAAATGGTATGCAAATATCAACAACTGTGAATACATATGATAGAACAAATATATTGTCATTTACAGGTTCTTACTTTTTTGGTAACACCACTGCATCAATAAATGTACTGACTAGACTATTATCAAAAATTTATTTTAGTAATTCATTTTTTTATGGGTTTGCAGGTGCTAGCGGTCAACAAAGTACACACATGGCAGGTTCTGTTACACCAATAGATTCAATATATTATGACAATTGTTATTTTGGATATTCTAATTCAGCTTTAGCATCAGCACCATTTGCAGGTACTGGTAATTTAACAGTACCAACATCTTCCACATATCAATTATTTAATAATTGTTATTTTAATACGGCAAATGGAGAAATGTCAGTGGCTCCTGGATATCCATACACAAATCTATATGGTGGTTATAGATCACTAAACCATAATGGTGTAATTGGTTAAAACAAAGAGTGGACACCTAATGTTACAATAACAACAGATACTACAATA